>Ga0098061_1000398_pt1 | contig 20549 bp, 15 predicted proteins | sample 22_taG_FD_92579 | JGI IMG/M metagenome (GOLD analysis project Ga0098061, IMG submission 92579) | Marine viral communities from the Subarctic Pacific Ocean - 22_ETSP_OMZ_AT15343 metaG | ecosystem: Environmental > Aquatic > Marine > Oceanic | place: Subarctic Pacific Ocean | collected 2015-01-20
AAAAAGAGGTATCAGGAACAATATATAATATACTGATCTTCCTCCCTGGCTTTAGTTGTTCGAGGATTGCTAACGCTGCGCTTGATACTTTTCCACCACCTGCTAGCGCAAACAAAATATCGTCGGTGACATCAGCAAAAAACTCACCCAGATTAGGACAATTCTTTTCATAATCTTCAATGTTTTCCTCACGCTCAAGACGATAAGTAGTAGGGGAAGGTCGCAACCCAACGTCTAATTTATAGGTCTTATACTGCGAAAATTTAGCAAACTCCTCTGCTATATTGCAACCAGCATTTCCTAGCCCAATTACTGTATCCATTATTCTGAAACCTCTTGTAAGATATAACGTCGCCAAAATCCTCCGCGTTTGCGGTTTTTGATAATCCGTGCCCCTTCAAGATCCCATTTATTTATTTCAGCAATTGATAAAAGAACTTCCTGAATGTCCGCTAGTTCTTCTACGCATGGCTCCTCAAGAAACTCTTGAACTTCTTCTGTAAGTTTATCCTTGAGTCGTTGTTGGTAGTCGTCATTGACGGCTACATAAACTTTGCACTTCTTTCCCTGCTTATTAATAATCTCTGGGATCTTATCTCTCACGAGTTTATTATATTTTTTTGTTGTCATCTAAACCTCTTTAAGTTTCCAAAGTGTGTTCCAAGACTGGTGTTCACTTTGAACTTTCCTAAATCCGTATCACCGAATTCTTTAATTATATCATCGATAAGATCTTTGTCTTCCCGATGAAAGTCAATTACCATACTATCGTGAATGAGCCCCATTGTAAAGGACTTTTTATTTTCTAATAATTTATTTACTGCGATTGCTCTCCTTAAGAATGTATCGGAAGTGGTGCTTTGTATAACCGCATTGAGAGCGTGGAACTCGTCGGCTATAATCTTTCGACCAAACGGATTGGTGACGACGCTTCCGTCCCAATATTTATTTAATACTTTTCTTTTGTCATAGTGTTTTTCTACTTGGGGAATACCAAGTGATGCACCCAGAGGACCGTAAAGCCACCCAAAGATTTTGCGCTTGATATCGTCACGATTCAACTTGTGATCAGATAGTTTATTAAAAATGTATCCATGCCACTCGTGTATATCCTTTTCGGGTTGGGGCTGATCATTTAATGCAAGAAGACAGCGCAACTCCGCAGCATTAAAATCCAACTCAATAAACCATGTGTTGTTTGGTCGCACCACTTTACGATAATCCTTATTCATCGTCAGTATAGGAAACGAATTCTTGCGTGTAGTTAGGCGACCAGTAATCGTTCCAAATATATTATAGTCAATAAATGGTCTTACAGAATTTAGCTTGGAATAAAAACTGCGAGTTTTAGTTTCATGAAGCCTATCAACAATTTGACTTGGCTCAATATTGAGATGATGATCTCGAATCGTGGCTAACAAGTGAGACAGCTCCACCAAGAATTTATAATTTTTTGGCTCAGAGAATGTAGCCAAAACATGTTCAGTTATTTTATTCTTCATCTCGAAATAGTCAATCACAAAACTTTCAGGAACTAAATCATAAAAGCATTCATTATCCAATTCACAAAAACCATTTTGAAAAGATTTAAGGTAAGCCAAGTATTTTTCTTTAATATGATCCCAGTCCTTTCTTATCTCATCGGGGCAACATTCGTCCAGAGTTTTTGATTGAGCGTAGAGTGAAGCATACTTGATGTCATAACCCTTGAGGGTGGGATGATACATCCAGGTTTTGGATAATTTATTATACTGAGGCTTGTCGATAATCTTCTTGTTGGAGTAGATATTTTTACAATTCTGCTTTTGATCGATAATCTCAAATAACATATTTCATATGCTAGCATGATAAAATGGTGCGGTCAAGATCTTTTTTCTTTAATGACGCCTTTGGTTTCTTTGTGAATTAGCTGAGCGACTTGTTTCATTATTTTAGCCCGATCTTGAGAAGAAGTGGCTGCACCAATACCAGACAACAAGTTTGCAAGTCTGGATTGAAAACTTCTTCTTTCCGATGGAGTTGTAATTCTTCCTGATTCTTTTATCCTTAATTTATAATATAAGTTTAGCCACCACGAGTCGGGATACAGGGCATCAATATCTTGTTGGCTTATTAATTCTCTCTCAATCATACAAAGTTGTACGCCATCGCCGCTTTTATTAATTCGCGGTACAGTTTTGAGAGGAACAGCAAGCGCATAAGAATTATATACATTATAAAAATATTTCTTTATAGTCTCAAGGTCGATGTCGCTGGTATATTCAAACTGTCTTTTAAAAAGATTATCAAAAGATAATGGTCCGCCATATTGTAGAGTGACTGGATCGTGTATTGAGTTCCATTGAACTAATTGTGCATCATAAATGTTTTTCGCCACAACATGAGCTTCATATTTTTCCTGAAGTGGTAGAAAGTCTTGTATCACTCTGTCATATTCTATTCTCTTTTTCTGAAAGGCTCTATTGTTTTTTTCTGCTAAGATAAATTCCATATCCGTTTGAGTAGCCATCTGTTCTAGTAACACAAAGACATTATAGGTAGCGGTATCGGGCACCGCTTCTTCGGCGGCTGTATCGCCAGCATTATCCACTATATCGGGAGTCTGAATAATAGCATAAGCTGTATTATTTACCAAAGCTTGATAAGCGTCACGCACTATTTTATATAAAGCCGGATTGCCAAAGACATTATTTGGGTCGGTGGTGATTACTTGATCCCACAAAGACGGATCATTCGCAACAGCCGCACCACTTCGCAACCAAGACATAATATCATTCATAGGAACATCTACTCTTGCTGTGGTGGGGGTTGAGGAGTTCGGACCAATAAACTCATCAAAAGTCATATCGTTGCTATTAACGTATGGTGTACCCGGACTTTGATATCCCTGAGTTCCAATAGAGTTATCGGTCCAGGGAGTAGCCAGGTTTGTCCCCGTTGTAAGGAAGTTATTATTAACTCCATGTCTATCGATAAAATCCATCACTGAAAGCGCCGGGCCATTGCTTGGTTGCCAATTTTGCTGCGCCCAATTTTCAAATATTCTACTTGCCGACAGAAGATATGCGGGCGCGAGATCCCATAAACTCACTTCATAATATTGCCAATAGTTTTCTATATTGGATGGGGTAGGTGACACATCGTAATCTTGACTCTGACCCGTATAATGAAGGCGTTGGTTTAAAGTACGACGCACAACATTACTTAAAAATTGTATAGCAAAAGTGACATCCCAAAAATTATAGGAGACAGTCAATCCCTGATTTGGCAGCTCATTCACCCCCCCCAGCATATTAGTGTGTGCCAATGAGTGGGTGCCGTCGCGATTCCCTGTGCTTTGGTTAACTGGAAATCTTTTATAATAAAGATCCTCCCAAGTTGAGGGGGAGGTGCCCGATGGGGCATCGGCAGCATTCACATACTGAAGAAACTTAATAAAATAAAAAAGCCAATTCTCGCGTGGATCAGACAAAGTTGTCGTACCAGGAAGAAGATCTAACCCGAATAAAACTGGTGTAATCTTTTCTTGTTTGGCTGCGTAGAAGTTGGCAGCACTCCTTACGTCTTGTTGATAAGTGCTCCACACCTCATCTAACTTTGTATTGAGGAGTATATAAAATTCGCCAACAGTAATGTTGTTCCGTTGAGTAGTGTGGGTTGTTTCCTCAAGGGACCAGTGGTTTGCCTCTGCTTCATCCCAGGATTCCAGCTCCTCGACGATGGGGCTGAACCCGCGTGGGAAGTTGTGCCGACCAGTCTGACCCGTCTCGTAGAACACTCTCAATCGCAACGTAAGAAACTTGGTAGTAACTTTGCGTGGCACCAAAGGATTAGAAAGATCATATCCCTCTACTTTTATTATATAATCACCTGGAAGTTCAGCGCCCAACTTAAGACGAATGGATGCAGTTGCGCTGTCACTATAAGCTATGGGCTGTCCCGCAGAATTGGGTAATGTTGGGAGGCTCCTAGAAGGATCAGCAAATTCAACAAACGTAGGAGTTGTTGCCGCGATCTCGAAGCCAAAGAATGTGCCTTGCAAGCCTTCCACCCTCGGAGCGTCTACTACTTCCCATCGGAATTCATCAACGCCTGACGCACGCTCAATTTCGATGGGCAAATTTCTTGACCCTCTCGTCGCCGCAACGTCCGCCTGGGTTCTGAAGGGTTGCGTTGACATATCCGAATTTAGCCAGGTGATAGGTTGCCAATTCGGTGGATGCGTTCCACCTTCACCATCTTCCACCGGAGACTGGAATAAGCCAACAACTGTTAAGTCGGGTGAATTTCCTAGATTGGTAGTGCGGCGATAATTTGAGAGCGTAACATCTGGAAGTGTGCTAGGACCGTTCATCATATCATATTGCGCCGAAGCATCAGGCCATACAACCTGGAAATCAGAAATTGCGCCTGAAGTGGAGTCCAACAAATCATCATCGGAACCAGGGCAATATGTTTTTATCTTGAAAGTTGCTTGCTCTGGGGTGGTAGCCGAACATGATATTTCTTGAATTTTTCCCAGCGCACTAAAGTCGCTATTAATTATTGTTGGAGAAGTGAACTGAATTTTTTCACCCAAGTATTCTGAAAATAAATCTTGAGCCACAACACACGGATCATCGGGAGCAACCGGTTCGCCGGGATCTTCAGGCTTCTCGGGATACTTGCTCATATATTCTTGCATCTTGCTGGACTTTATATCAGCCACCAAACGCCACGGAGCATTTTTATCGATCATAAAGCCGAACTGTCTTGCGGCTCCTACAAAGAATAAAAAATTAGGATCTTGTATCACGTCTTCATATTTTACTTTGTCGTCGCCATGCGCGGCATCGATCAATTCAATAATAAGCCCAGTTGATTCAGGAGAATATCTTTTAGACAATACAAAGCCCGAAGGTGTCACAGGAAATTCGGGCATCATATCCTCTAAAAACCCACTAAAGCTATTCACAAAAGTTGTGAAGCTTTTTACTTCTGATGCTCGCTGATTAACCTCTAAGAAATCTGTACCATATGATTTATATAATATGTTAGAATATTTGCGATATTGATTAGGATACGATGACCATCCGGCTTTTGGTTCTAGAGGAAGAAATTTTGTAGCTGTGATATTATACTGCCCCATGTTCGCAGCTTGATAGATATAGTCGCGAAGATCGGAATAAGCATCAGCTACAAAATTCATAGCAAAAACCTCGTCTGCATCACTCGGTAACTTCTTTAATGTGGGGGTGGTTATTGTTCCGTCGCCGACACCAATGGTCCAGCTTCCCGTAGTTATGACAGGATTATAATCTTCATCCACTTTGCCATAAAGCCCCTTTTCATACCACATATCAATCGGGCTAGAGAATCCCACAAATGAAGGATATGCAGACTTCCGATATTCAGTTCTTTCAATAAAAGCGGCTTTGGATCGTGAATCGTTTGTGGCGTCAAAACCTAATTCCTCTGGTTCGTTTTCTTCGCCCGGTCCAGAATATTGGTCTGAAATTTTTTGAGCCGACTGTTTAAAAACAGAAGAACTTTTTTTTGTTTTCTTGGTCGCCATGATTCCAATTCCTATGAGCCTTTATTTGACTCCCCCCAGGGACAAGATTGCGTTTGCCTCCTCGACCGTCATGGTCCCATCTTCAACTGCCCTTGCTGCGCGTTCTTTTTGCGCTGCTGGTGTTTCAGGCTTTGCCGTTTGGGGCTCCTTGACCGCGCCAATCGAATATAAAGGAAGGGTGCCTATGACATCAAGAGTTGTTTCAAATTTTCCTGACTCAATAACATTATTAACTTCCTTCACCATGTAGTATCCCCCAATTCCCAACTGGGATGCCCGACTGTTTACTATTTGGGGTTGTGTTGGTGCTACAGTCATTTCAGATCCCAGAGCTTGTGGATTAATGAAAAGCAACATTCCTGGCTTAAAGAGGGCGTTTCCTACCATCGTTACTTCAGCACTATAGTGGTCGCAAAACAAGAAATTTCCCTTGGCTCTGTCGATCTCATTGGCAACTTTTATCTGGCGCTGAAAAGGTAGATCTGTCCGTTTGAAATTTATTCTTTTTACCATCCCTCGGTCACGACCAATAAAAAGGTGCGGAATTCCACGCTTCTCATCTTCACCCTTCTTTCCTTTGAGTGATTGATTAAGAGTCCCACCAATATATAAAAAGTAATATTGTTCCAGAGAACTAACATCGGCATATGCGATACTACCATACCCACTAGAACGTAATTTATTTATTGGAACACGCCCTCTCACATTTATGGCTTTCCCTTTAACCTCTTTTGATCCTTGTGTCAGCCGTTTTTTGCTCATCAGCAAGCTTGAAGCTGATAGTTTTATATTTAGATCTTTTGCAGACTCATATTTTTTCATCTCTCTCAACGCTCCAACAATCAACTTTGTTGAAACCTGCTTTAAAAAGGTCAATAAATAAAGCCTAGTCGTATCACTTTTAATGATGGTTTTATAAAACCAATTTCTAAACAAAGAAAGAGAAATAGGCACATCACATAATGGTATTGAGTGTGTTTCATTTGAGGTTGGATCATATATATCCACCGTCCCTAACAAGAACTTCATCTCATCGCCATCCGTTAAGGGAACTTGAGATTTAATATCTTTGGTGGCATTATTGGTTTTTAATATTTCCAAAGCTGCTTCTACAAGATCCCCAAAATAGAAAAAAGTGAGGATATAATTAGGGTCACCGTTGGCTGCTTGTTCGAGCTTCGCTTGTGCTTCTTGCGCGAAAGCTCGCGCATTCCCGCCCGTGATTCCCAAGAGATCCTTGGCTTTATCCAGTACGCCCTTTTCCTGGGGAGCATCATGTTTTTCGGCTTGGCTTCTGGCTTCGTTTGCTGCGCTTTGGTCAGCATCGGCGGTGACTTTCTTTTTGCTAAAGCCACCCCGGTCCAGAACCGCTTCCTTCATCTCTTTAAAACTGTCGCCAGGTTCAGCCACCTCATTGATATAATATTCTACTTGTTCTGGTGAAAGCACTATATTATAAAGGCGATCAAACCCTTTATCTATTTGACACAAGAGTCTAGAATATGCCTCCGTTCTTAAGTCTTGTTTAGCCAGTTTCAATTTTTTCTTTTGATAGTCAAGCTCCTTTTGGGTACTGGATTTCCCGTGATCGATGGCAGTCCCCAGGGGCCCGCGGATAGCCCATTCCATAATCTCGATAACTCTGGCTTTGTTCCCTTTTAAGCCGGTCTTTTGCCACGTCGTCCCTTCCCCTGGTAAATCACCGAATTTTCGCAGGGATGCTTTGTACACTTTTAGTTCATCTCCCTCCAACCTATTCCACCCCGTAAACTTCTTCTTCCTCATTTTTTCGTAGAGCCTCGAAGCAAAATTTTTATTGGAAAGTTTTTTTGCACTCTTTACATAGTCAGCCTTTGTTTTTGTGAGAGTAGCCTTATTTTGCTGATATTCGCTCTCAATAGAGGAAAAATCAATTCTCAATAAATCGGCTCTAGATGTCATTTGCTGCCCCTCAATCGCCGCTTGATATGTTAGTGTAAGTTCAATGTTACCTGCTTCGCCAATATTGATATCGTTCTTTGTGAGAGTTAGCAAAAATGCAACTTGAGTTTCCCTGAACAATGTTAGCGGATCTCTGCCCCCAAACTTTGTCTTGTCTTTTTTAAATAAAACACCACCCGGATCAGAAGGAGTGTTCCAGCCCACTACTGCTTTGATAGCAAGCTCGGTAGGATCAATCCTCCGTTCGCCTCCGCTTAAAATTCTAGCAACATCAGCTTTTTGTAACTTCTTATCCTTGCCGCGAGTCAGATTTGGTGGCATCAAAAGATCAGCAAACTTTAATCCATTTGGACGAGTATGAAAAATTCCATCAAAGTTAGAAAACTTTAGCTTCAACGAAGCCTCAAAGGATAGTCCACTATTCGATTGATCGGTTCCCATGTCTTTCCAGGTAAAACTTATCAATGCCGCATCCAATCCCCTTCCACGACCAGTTTCCTCAGTCAAAGATGCCACGCTTGTAAAATCATCAAACTCAAATCTCTTTTGAGTTCTCTTCCTAGTTTTAGGATCTTGAAGCACTTTATATATGGCTACCTTCGGAACCAATAATGCCATTTGTGCGGGTGTCAAGTTTTTAAGAACATTGGAGTTCCCTTTTAGCAGGAGACTATTCATCACGGCGGCTGATCGACCTTCAAGTTGAATAAAGTTTTCATAAGGAAAGCCGGTATTCCTTATGGTCTTATCCCAAAAATCTAACAAAAAAGTTTGTTCGTTAAATTGTGCTTGTGGTTCATCAGCCACGAATTATTGCTCCCACAAAGCCAACGCAGATTCTAACGGTGTGGGAATTTCTAGGGACCATCCGAGTTTGACGTTGGCTTCAGTTGGCATCCTATTATACCAAGCTATAACCCACCATAGTTGAGGATCTCCATAAAATTTGTGAGCTAATTTATAAAAACGATCACCTTGGGACCAAATGTGAGGGATACTTCCGATGCTATTAATTTGATCTGCTGTGGGATATTTAAATTCTGGTGTAGAATATTGATCGATAAACTCTACATTCCTCTCTTTGAGAATTTTAGAATATGTTGGGCTACTATTGGTTATGAAGCTCCTATTGAAATATCTGGAAGTCATATTTATTTCTTATCCTGTGATTAAAAAGTGCTTCGCCATCGAGCCGCCGCTGCCGAGCGCCGACGTGCCAGATCTTGCGCCACCTGATTTTTTTACGTTTTTAGAATAAGTTTTTCTTTGAAGCGCGTGTCGTCGCAGACGATTCTTATCTTGCCAACTAATTGGATCATCCTCAAACTTTTCCTTGTCCCTAAGAAGATCTTGTTTGATTGCTTCGGCTCTTACATCAATTGGTACTTCGGTAGTTTGGATTTCAGATACAACGCTGCTGAAGGCGTCAGTATCGTCAAGGTTGAGAGAAGCATCGTTGGCGACTCCTCCAATATAAGGAAATAAGCCAGCGCGAGGTGCAAGCCCGGATTCTGTTTCCGCCCATCCCATGGCGTGATTATGTAAGACGGTAAAACTAAATGAAACATTAAGCTTCTTGGGATACAATCGGTTCTCTGCACCATCATCAAATACCCCAGCATCCAAATCGGGAGCAAAAGTAAATCCATTAATCGTTCCCATCAAGCCTGTTTGTGCGGCGCGTTGTGAGTTTAAGCCCTTTGCATCCGTTGACCAATTCATAAATTGTATTCTGCAAAATGGGCTACTACTTATCAAGCCATCGGCATCATAAGCGGGATAAAGAAATTGAGCCAAAGATGAAACTTTCTGTAAATTTGTTACGGCTTCGGGCTGGCTCGAAGCAACGACATCAAACCCCATAGACATCACACGACTTGTATTTTGATAAGTTTGAAGGGGGTCCATTCTTCCATACGCTTGTTCTGAAGTCCAATTAGAAGTATAAGCATCCTCAAACTGCGTCATCATCGCTTTGAAGATGACCGAATATTTACTGGGAATATGATAGATCTCGACTGTCTGACCGGCGTTTGCTAATTCTGCGCTCCCATCAATTGCGTCTATATATCCTGTTTTATCTGCCATCTTTTATCCCCCTATGCCAATCTCAGATCTAATCTTTGATCCACTAACTTAATTATAGTGCTGGCAAACTTATCCTCTCCTATTTTCAAAACAACTTCGGTAGTTGGTTGATTGGAGGATGCGTGAGACATATTTCTATTTCCATAGTTAAAGTTGCTTGCCGCCGATTGTGCTCCCCCTGTCGTAGCCGCCGCATTATTGACTGGCGTGACTGCTTGCGCTAACTGTGCTGCTTTAACAACAACTTCCACACCGGCTGAATTTGCAGCATCTATCACATCCTTCATCCCTTTCATAGATGCAGTAAAGTTAATAGAATTATCTGCGGTGGTTTGCGAGATTGCTGTACCCAATTCTGCTAGTGCTGCGAGCTTTTCTGTTTCGACAAAACTAAGAGCCAAGACCAATTCGCCAACACCCGTGGCTATTAAGCTAAATGCCCTGGCAATACCTTCCGATACTGCTTGAAAAGGATCTAGCGCAGTGGCAATTTGCCCCATCCCAGATAAGACATCAGTCATCGAGGAACCAGCATCCTTGAGGGTTCCGGCGAGATTAGCAAACGAATTCACCATAAATCCGATGCCCGCCGCCGCAGCTCCAATTCCTGCGCCGATCATTAAAATTGCTCCACCCACAGCCAGAAGCGGTCCTGCAACAAAACCAGACACAGTTCCAAGCGCACCTAAAGCCGGAATCAATAAATACAATCCCACAACAATCGCAGCAACGACACCGATAAGAATCCCTCCGTTATCCGCCATCGCTCCAATCGAGTCCGCCGCCATTGAGATGCCGAATGCTGCCAGAGCAATTGCCCCACCGATAGCTAAGATCACAAGAGCTAATCCAGCCATAGCACCGCCAGTAAAGATCGCGGCTCCGCCAACCGCAGTAAGTCCGGGTGCAGCGGCGGCTGATGAGCTTCCGATTGCTGCTTGGGCTGCTGCAAAACTCCCACTCACACCTTGTACTAATAATAAGCCACCCTGATAAACTGCCATAACCGCATTTACAGCCTTTATAGCAATTGCAACACCACCCACAACGAGAATCACCCCAGAAAGAATTTGTATCAATTCTTTATTTTCATCCATAAGTTTTGCAATCCCCGTTGCCGCCTCTGAAACTATATCAACCACGGGACCAACAGCCACGGCAAAGCTCGCCATTATTCCTTCCATCTTTTCCATAATAGGAATCGATTTTGTCACCATTTCATTTAAATCTTTTTGACCTTGCGTAACTTCAACTTGTTTCGCCCCAAAAATACCTGCGGCTAGCGCAACATTACCCTGGGTTACAATTGCGGCAATTTGTTTTCTCTCCAAACGATCCATCGCTCCCCACGATTGACCAGATGCAAGAAAGCCTTCTCGCAGCATTTCATTTTTCTTCTCAAGGGATGCTGTCGCCAACTCAGCAGCATTAACAATCGGTCCTCCCAGGACTGCGGCTAGTTTGCCCGCTGCGGTGGCGGCTGATTCCCAAGTATCAAGTGAATCCATTACACCAAGCAACGATTGCATTTCCACGCCAGCGGCTTTAGCTTGTTTTTCAAGATCAATAAACACTTCTGCTGCTCTAGCTCCAAATTGAGCAAGCTGTGGTGCAGCAGCCGCGAAGTCCGCCCCAAGTTTCTGTGGTGATATTCCAATATCTATTGTAGCCAGTTCAAGCGACAGGTCTTCGGCAGCTTTGGTTGAGAGCCCCATAGTTCTTGTCATGAATTGGAGGTTTTGAGCGAACGTTCCTGAGTCAACACCCACCTTTTCTAAGGTAGCTGCGGTGGTCGTAAGTGATTGCGCCATGTTATCGCTCAAGTTTGTAAAATCAGAAAAACCAGCGTGTAGTGCGGCTGCTGCTGCGCCAGCGTCAGCCATACTAATTCCTAGTGCTTTGTTGCTTTGACCAACATCGCCAATCATTTGATCATATTTACCACCGGCTCCGGTGGCTTTGTTAAATGATGTAACAGCTGAATCAAAAGCTTTTGCAACCATTACAGAAGATTCAAATACTTTATCAAATACGCTACCCAACATATTCGAGACTTTAAAAGTCTCTTTCATTTGCCGCGCAAATTCTTTTTGAGCATCCACATTATCTGTGATGGCATCCAGTTGTGTAGTAATGCTGCCCAATAAAGTTTCAGAATATTTTACTTGGAGCCCGATCATGGCTCCAAGATTGGTAGCTAACTTGCCGCCTTTTGCGACTTGTTCGTTATATTCTTCTTGAGCCTTTTCTCGGGCTTCAAAGCCTTTCTTCTGTATTGCAAAATTTTCGGTATTTTTTGCAACAGATTTTTCCAGATGCGCTAGTTCGCGCTGCTCTAAAGGAGTAAGCTTTTCCTTAGCGTTTACTTTTTCATAAAGAGTCTTTAAATATTCCTGTTCGAATTCAAGTTTATCTTGTGCATATTTAAGCTCTGATGCTGCTCGGTCGCCTTCTTCACCAGATAGTTCTGATATTTTCTCGCGAATTGTTTGAGCTTCTTTAAGCTGCTTAACGCCATCAAAGAGGCTTTTAACATTGTCTACGTTGATTTTCTTATTCGTATCTTGAAGCTTATTGATTCGCTTTTCTAGTTCAGCAATTTTTGCTTCAAGATTTTTAATGTCACCGGGCATAACCTATTCACCAATTTATAATTTTACTTAAAGGGCCATTTCAATCCAGTCTTGCGTGTAAAGGCTGTGGTTGCTTTATCCAAGTGTGCCTTATTCTTATAAGTCTTTGGATTGTTAAGACCATATTGATTCAATGAATCCATATATCTTTTTTCTTTCCCGATTGCGTTCGTGAAAGATTTGATGTCGTGGCGATTGCCTTTTAGGGAAACGGGAATAGCAGAAGATCTTCCAAACATTTGATTAAGAATCGTCTTGACTCCAAAGCCAAACATCCTCAACCAACTTTCATCCAGCTTATCACCGTTGGTAAGATCAATTACAATAGGGGCAAGTTCTTCTTCTTTTAGCTCATCCATTAGGCATATCTCCTCTTATCTAAATAGTCATTAGATAAAATAAAGGGCTTCAAGATGGCTAGCGGCTGCGGGAATTACCCATAGACTTTTCCATTTGTTCTTTTTCGTCTTCGAGTTGTTTGGCAAGTCGTCTTACATACCATTCGCGCAATTGAATTGGAAGATTATAGGCTTCGATAAAACTCCACCCACCATGATACTTTAAAACAAAAAATTGCTCATAAGTGTTCTCAACATATTCATCGTCCAGGCCAAAAAAAGTTGGCTGAAAAGGGTATATTAATTTGTGCTTCCGCGTCACAACTATCGCATGAGAAATCATGGCTAAGATCAATGTTAGGGCAAGCCTTTTCATAAACTGATCGGAGATAGGATGCATCGCGGGCGGGCATCAAATCAACAAACTTTTCAACCAACCCCCTTTCTGTTTCGCTTTCAATGGAAACAATAAACAATTTGTATTGATCTGTGAGTGAGGTTTCAGGAAGATTATGTTTCTTCCTTTTTTCAGATTGCATAAAGATCTTCTTTTCATCAGCGCCGGTCAATAGACGACACTCAACTGAAACCTTAGTAACCGGAAGTTCAACTGAAAATGTGCCATGAGATGAAACCGATGTCTCTGTTTCAAAACCATCACACCCCAGTGATTCCAAATTAAATGAATTCTCTTTCACTACACCGCAACTAGGGCAAGTAATTTTTGTCTTATACTCTGGACCAAAGCCGTTTATTCTGGCAGCAATAAGAAGGGCATTTTTATCGCCTGAATATAAATCATCTACTTTTATGCTCTCATCAATAATAATGTTTTGCAGCATTCGATCTACGGCGACGCCCTTCTTCAATAAAGATTTGGATGTTAAAATATCTGTATCCTTTGCTGTCATATAACGAATCTCAATTGATTCTTTATTGTGTAAAGGATGTTCTTCTGAATAAAATTTGCCCTTTGTTGGTAAGTCCACAAACTCTGTGGGCAAAACAAAGTCTAATATGGATTTTTTTTCTATAATTGGTGGAGCATCTGTCGCTCCGGTTTGATCGCTAGATCCGAGTCTTCCCTCGTTTCGTGACATATATACCTCTATCTGTTTATTTTAATGTGTGCTAGCTCTTTGCGCCAGTTGGTAGATTGACTTTGGTGCCACCCTTATCAAGCACCTGAATATATGCATTATCATACTTGAGTGTAATATCTATCTTTTGCATATCTTCGCTACCATAATCTAGATCTCCAAATTTTACATCTTTGATCCAGGCGTTGTTAAGTACCCAAGTTTCCATTGGGGCTCCACCCTCAGATGCGTATTGATGGATCTTGATTTGACCCAGTGCATCCAGAGAAGAAGCTTTTGAAACCGTTTTTAAATCTCCTCGCTCTGGAATGTTATATCCTGATTTCTCTAGCATTCTCATAACCTCGGCTGTTCCATTTGCGTCGGCGGGAACCAAGCAGTCGATAATAGTAAAAGTAATGTCATTCCATGTTACCCGCCCTGGATACCAGAACGTGTGATTCAAATATTTTACCTCGCTTTCTCCAACGGAAAAAGAAGGCTTTGATACCTTTTCTACCAAAAACTCATTTATGCCGGTGCTAGCGCCCTTGACGGACAAAGTGAACCTATATGAGCGTTTGGGTTGTAAATTGTTTTCTTGCCAAAATGCCATTACTTTTTATCTCCTACTGTTGTAATTAGTTCCATGTTTATATTTAGTCCTCAAATGAGGCTCCTGTGCTTGTAATTACAAAATCAATCGCAATAAATTCAATTGAACGTGCGGGCTTTAAGAATATCTTCGCATACATGATATTCCTGTCAATCAAATCAGGTGTGGTGGTCGTTTCATCGAGGATTACTTTAAAGTCCTCAAGTCCAAGACGGCTTCGAATACTATTCAAAAACGGTACAACTTGACCCGTAAACCTATCCCAAGTAGCTTGAACGTTTTGATCGAAAAGGAGTAGATTTGAAACTCTAGAAATCTCTTTCTTTACATAAATCATCAATCTACGCACGTTGATCCTGTCCAAAGCAGATGGAGTTGTTTGGAGCGTCTTTTGTCCGAATATCACAATCCCTTCAGCCGGGAAAGATGCAATTGGATTAATGTTTGCCTCATACAATAAGTCTCTTTGTTTGGATGTTAGTTTTTGTTTGACATTGACTACCGGAATTCCAGCAGAACCTTCCGTTAAGCCACCTCGGTTGAAACCGGCTGGCGCAAACCATAGTTCTGATTTTTGCTGTGCGCTTGAGAAAGTGCCAATAGCAGCCACAGATGGTGGACACCAAAAGGTTTTTCCAGTTTCGCTATCGCGAGCCTGAATCCAAGGATAGTAACAACAACCATAACTTGAGTTTAGCCCTCTTTGTTGTAGGGCAGTAGCAGCAGTCGTTACATTACCAGCGCGATCTTCTTCGGTATCATCACTTTCATCAGGGGGAATATATCCATTTTCAATATCAATGATGGCTAAGGAGTCCGCACGGTCTTCACAAGTTTTAATAATGTGTTCCGTAAGTGCCGTGTTCGTAAGCCCCGGCATCGTCATCATATTACACTCTACAACTTCTGGGTCCGAACATGTATCTACTGCCATCTTTATTGAATTGAAAGCATAGTTTGTAAGTTCGGTATCCGCGCCTGTCGTGAATTGAGAATTTCTAAATGGATTGGCTTCAGTAATATCTAATCCATTAAAGCCACCTTGAAGTGGAACAGTAAATGAATCAAAACCCGCAGCCAACACAGAATTCCAAGTATTACTTGATGTGACACTAAGAGAATTTCCTTTGGCTCTAGAACCGGATGCATAATAAGCATCCGTGGTTGAGGTCATACCAGTGGAACTCGGAATTAGAGTTTCGGTTGCCGCCGCAGATCCAGTATATCTTGTCAAATCTTCGAGAGTAAAGATATACGCTCTCTCCATACAATCTACAGTCGGAGAACCATAAGAACTGAAGTCCTCTGGAAAGGCTCTAACTAGATCTTCATAAGCCGGTTCATAGCGCGGGCTTGTTCCATTATCTGTCGAGATACCAAAGTAAGCATCTTGAGGGCTCGATAGATTTCCAGCTAAAGAACTCGGTCGAAGCGGAATCATCGGATATGCGAAAGACATTGTAGTTGCTGCAAGGGATGAAGTTTGATAACTAAGAATGACAGATTCACTGCCCGAGAACAGGTGGTCGGGTGATCCACCGGCTCCTGTTACAAACAAGTCCTTGGCAGTCGTAGTAAATGGCGCTGCACTTGCCGTGAGTGATGAAGTTACAAATCCTTGAACCTTGAATTCCTTAAATCGAATCGGACCTTCATAACCAAATGGTAAAAAGGATGTATTTGTGGTTGCATCATCAACTTGGGAATTCATCGCCACGCGGACATATTTTGATTGATTGGCGTGGTTTCCATATTCTCGATATCTTCGATCTGTGCTGTCCCAAGCGGCATATGAATCACCGATTTTCTTGGCAACATAATTATTAGATGCAGGATTGAGGTCACATAATGAATACCTCTCAACAATCTGTTTAGCATTGTCGCTATCTCGTGCCATGCGTAATTCAACCGTAAAGGTTCCGTAAGGATTATATGAGTCGTTCGATGCCTTCACATCGGTAATGGAAACTTTAAAGTTTTGTTGTTCCCATTCGCCCCCCTCTAAAGTCTCGAATTGAAAGAGCTTCTGATAATTGAAGCTGGATGTTGCACCAGCAAGATCTTGAGAAATAATCCAAGGTGACTGAGCTTTAGTGAGGCTACGATTTTGCTCGCCTTGTTCGGCTGAAGAACTAAGCATTGGAAGTAGAACACCATAAAGGGATTGTCCGTTACCATAACTAAAGCGGGCATCGTTCGCCCCGAGAGATTGGTTCAAAAACGATTCACCAAGCCAATAAACTTTTTGACCCGCTGTCGGAGTTATACCGCTATTAGTCAAAGTAGGATTAGTGTTGAATACTTTGCGAATATAGTTTTTATCGTTTTGATTAAAGTTGAAGGATATAGTTTCGGCGGGTGTTGTAGCATCGTTCGACGCACCAGAGGTCAAAATATCCATCTTGAATAAACCATTTCCGTCTTGCTTGATTACCGTACAGGTGCCAGAGATTTCAGCACTTCCCGATTGATCGAGCCCTCGCAATCGCAAAGAACCCGTAGACATATAAAAAATTGCAGCAAGTGAGCCAGTAGTAGTGTTGGTACTGGTGGTGCTGATGGTATATAGACCATAAGTTCCGCCGCCGCGACCAGTATTGCTTACTGTGCCGTCCGCCCATCCAGCAACCCCCGCATCTGTCGCATTATCGTGGGATTTTCCTAGGAGTCTTACAAATGTAACAGGATTACTATTTCGGAAATAAGCTTGTGCAGCATAACCTCCATAAGTGGGAGCCAGTCCAGTGCCTCCATTTCGCCAAACATCGTTGCCTTGTCCGCCCGCGATAGGATTACCGAAAATTTCTACAAATTCGGAATATGAGTCCAATTTTACTGGTCTAAGGGCAGGGCCCCGTTCGGCGCGACCAATAATAACTGGTCCCATGTTGTCTAGCACTTGAGGAAGTTGGGAATTGTCGATTTCCGCAACTTGTACCCCTGGGCTTACAAATTTAAATTTACTTACTGGCATTGTTTAGTCTCGCTCCTTAAAAGATAAATAATAATTATTATAACGTCTCTAATAAGTAGTTTGCAAAAAGCGTAAATACTTATTCAATTACTCAAGATCTATATTTTCCCGGCACACCTTGAACAATTCTCCATTCGGGTGAGTCTTCAAATATCACTTTTTCGCGACCGATCTTGATTTCCACCGCATTTTGCCTAATAACTTTAGAGGGTTGAGAATCGTTTTTCCCCTGTCCAACCACATAACCCAGAACCCTTATATTGATTTCAGTATTGAAAATTCGTCGGTCTTCTCCCATATCACTTACATTATTTCCTTGAGAAAAATCAGAATCCATAAATGCTTCATAATAGTGACCATCTTTCTTAATCATAAACTGATTAACTCCAAAAGTTTTAGCCATAAAGGGTTGCGAAGCCTCGTTCATTTGTTGCTGATATTCTGTCTGAATGGTTACTTTATATCCCATTTCTAAATACACAGGCATTGGGATGGAAATGTGCTCATAAACAATTTTTTTGTTTTTCTTTTTAGAGGGAAAATTAATCTGACCACCTGTCGGTTGAACAACCCCATTGACTCCATAGCGTCGGGCTGAGTCCGCATTAAGGAAGTTAGTTGTTTTCGCTTGCTGGATTTGCCGCGCAATTACAATCGAGCCTCCTTTATAATCAGGAACAGGTGGGATATTTCCAAAAAAAACTCCCTTCATTTGTAGATCTTTTTTAACTGAAACGCGCTCGACCGTAACCAGCGGGAAAGTAAGCATTCCGCTTCTCGTTCGGATTTGATTTGCCCGCTGTCCTGATCGCTCACCGGAAACCCAGATACAAGGAACCTTTTTCCATCCGTCGTTAGTGGTACAGAAAACGTTCATGGTGTCATTTATCCATTCAAACATCGCATAATCTACTGTTTCAAGAGAAGATGGGGTATAGGGGAGGATTGGCTTTTTAGTCTTATTTTCCATCTTATTGTCCATTAAAAACTCCACTACGAGCCTCAACACAGGTAGCACTAATCTCAACCATATAATTATCTTGTCCAAATAGTTTTCGTGGTTGTGACGTTTTTACAATTTCATAAAAAATGCCATCATATAATATAAAATCCCCTTCTTGTACGTTTACATCTTGATCGTCATTGAGCCTTCGCGAATGAAAATGTACCACAAGAGAAGACGTTCTATCTATACCAAACTTTTCTGTACTGGTTTCTGAGCCGACCCAATCTATCAATGCATAAACACGAATAGGGGGCAAAAAAGTCTTTTCAATTGCTTCCTCATACAATGGATGAAAGCATGTGTTCTGTAGGCTTATGGGATAATAAGCTAAAACTTGACCTATGACGCGCTCGATAAGCTCATCATTAACTTGCTTAACTAGATCGCCTTCTTTCTTGCCAAGGAAAAGCGGTGGTGGTGGTGCATCGGGGCGTGACCACTTATTACTTTCATCAGCCATTTATTTATCCTAGATATATCCCCATAGGCACATGAGTCATAATTTGGTTAGCAGCATCAGCCATCTCAGCGTCACTCTTTACCAGGGCACCATAAGTAAGTTTCTCAAGTTGAGCCTTGAGTTCTTCCTTGAGGGATGTTTGTTCCTCTTTCGCTTGAGACAATAGGGCATCGGCATTCAAATTTATATCATTACCAGGAATTGGAATACTACCAAATTTCCCCCTCACTTGACCAAGCATTTCTTTAGCCAAAGCAAGAGCATATTTCCTAATCCATTGTTTGCCCATACTGTTGATGCTGTTATATGGCAAATTCGAAAAAGGAAGTGTGTTCAGGTTATTGATTCCATCCACACCCGTTTTTGCTGTAGGATCTTCAGCCCAAGCGTCTTTGGGAATAGTGAACAAAAACCACATATGAGACGGGCTCCCACCACCCCCCGGTGAAACTGGTGCTGGGTAAATTGTGATTTGATTATTTCTAATTTCGTAAGAATAGTGACTGGCTCGTGTGTTCATGCTTGTTTGAAAATCTTGAGCTTGTAATTTGTTTTGCCACGTAGGGACTAATTGAAATGTAGAATCATCGGCATACATGCCATATGAACTTAAGTTACCATAAACCCCTGAACCACCATACACTCCAAAAAACCTCCACATAACTCCGGGCGATTTATAATAAACGCGCTCGATACTTATTTTTTGATTATTCATTAAGCCATCCCAAGCCGAACCGGACTGGGAGTTTGAAACAATGCTTTGTAGATTATAGTGCTGAACGCAACCAGTTAGAGCAAAAGAAGCCGAATACATTGTAACATTGTCACCAAAACCTGCCTCTTGTGCCAAGCCCGTAGATATACGTCGTCCATACTCAAATGTAAATGCTGGAAACTTTAATCCTACATGGGTTCCTGAAAGACTCGATGATAAAGCTCCGCTTTTTAGTTCTCCATCTTGGTCAAATGAACCCGTCGTAGCTCCCAAAAAATCAGATAAAACATTTTCTGCTTGATGAGAGTTTATTATATAGGAATACTCTAAAACCGAAAGCTCGTAAGAAGTATAGATATTTTGCTCTGTAAGCTCAATGTCTAAAACATCTCCACCGAGCATCTTATAGGCAAGAGCCACTTGATCAGCCGCACCGGATACAAAATCCGTATTACTTAAATAAATGCCATAAGGAACCGCAGACGATATTACGTTAGCACTAGATCCGATTGAGGGCAAAATGACTTTGCTTGTTTGGCTAACGGGTGTTAAAACTGGAAGTGCCATAAATAAAGATTCTCCTACAATCTAAGTAGTTATTGGGTTTGAGAAAACAAAAAGAAAACCCCGGCTCCCAAAAAAGAAAGCCGAGGTTTTCTGTAAACAAGTTATCTCACTAATAGATAATATTAGCCAAGAAGATCTTGAACGACAACCAAACCATACATATCAGGTCGAACCATCTTTTTACCGTAGCGAGTCATCACGCCCTTTCGAGGCGTGAAGTTCTCTGGATCAAAGATCGTCGGGGTGGTCTGTAGAGGCACATAAGGTGCATATACATAGCCACTCTCAAGGAAGCTTCCTCCCTTGCGACCAACAAGAATTACATTCCGTGGGAAATACGGGTCAACATACACATCCCATTTCTTACTAATTGTACCAGTCTTCACGGCACCAGCCGTTCCGCGATTTTCATCTGCGGTTGTGCTAGCACGGAAACCATTTGTAAACTCCAAAATGTTCGCAACTTCAGGAGAAGTAACAATAAAGTTAGCTCCGCCGCGAAGTGTTTTACGATGAATCTGTGCTGAAACGTCATTGACAGTCTCAAGCAAAGTCTCATACCATTCTGAAACAGTACC
>Ga0098061_1000399_pt1 | contig 20544 bp, 25 predicted proteins | sample 22_taG_FD_92579 | JGI IMG/M metagenome (GOLD analysis project Ga0098061, IMG submission 92579) | Marine viral communities from the Subarctic Pacific Ocean - 22_ETSP_OMZ_AT15343 metaG | ecosystem: Environmental > Aquatic > Marine > Oceanic | place: Subarctic Pacific Ocean | collected 2015-01-20
CATATTAAAACAAATATCAACTATAACATTTTCTCTACTACCAATATCCATAATTGAATTGATAACACTTTCAATATATTCTTCTATCAATTCTACTTCATACCACTGGACGAAACATCCTATGGCATATTTATATTTTAATTTAAAATCACTCATCAATTACTCCAATTAGATTGCATAACTACACCAATATAATTTTTCTTAATATCATCTAAGCCTATATTTTGTTCATTATCCCATTCATATAACTCTTTCCAATGATAAAATTTAAACAAGGGGTTTATAGGAATTATAGGTATGTCTTTAGAATACAATAGATATTCACCATAAATACCAGCTTCACTCATTAAACTACCTAAACTTAAAGTCAAATCTGTAAATGTCATATCATTTGGTTTTAAGTAATTTTCATCAAAACTCTTCCAAACTTTAGATGACCAAATATAAGGTGATGGTCCATAATCAAAATATTTAGATGTTTTATTAGGTACAAATCCTCTTATTTTTCTGATAGCATCATAGTATCTGGATTTTATATACCAACCTATATCATTTTCTTCGTATTTAACTTTACCCAGTTTATAAGCCAAATCTATAAAATCCTTTTGTTCCGAAAATACAGTATATGGTGTGTTTTCATCATACATGAAATCATCCACATAAAAATTCTTCAGTATCAAACTATCAGAATCTACTGAAACATAATTTTCACATAAACCTGATACCCAAAATTGAGATTTCATTATCTGTTGATATATCCATCCATTCGGCACAGTGTTTCTATCGGTGAGATTCAAATCTTCACTTAAAACTAATTCATAATTCTCAGTACCAATATTATTTACAAATAGATTTTTATCCTGTTTATCCACCATTAGATACACAGGTATATTATCCGTGTTATATTTATCCATCGATTCAAATAATCTTTTTGCTCTATCTAAATCTCCACTATATGAAAATACTAACAAACCTAAATTATTCATACTATATGTCCTCTAATTTAATTCTTTTTAATTTATTACAAGCTGGGTTAATATCAGAAATTATATTAAAATCTATTTCATTTTCAACAAACCAACCATATAGATGCTCAGTTGAATCTATAACTTCTTGTATCTCTCCAGGTTGTGGTACACAATCTGGTTTCTGTTTATAAAAATGTTGGTGTTTACCATCATCATCAATCCAATTTTCTGTTGGATTACCTAAATCCCAACCTATAGTTACTATTTTTTTGCAACCTAAATGTATAGGTAACGATATTCCCAATTCATACATAGTACCTGGTCCCCAAACTACTTCTGTATCAGTTGAGAGTTTTTTAAAGTTATCAAAATTCTTAGTAAATGCTGTTGTTTGACTTCTATCAATATATGGTGGATTTATTACTGGTACATATAAATCTATAGGCCATTTATTATCTACAATCCTATTCAATTGGTTTTCTGTATATGATTTTGATACTGTCCAAAACACTATATTTTTATCATTCCAATCATAACTCTTTAAATTATATGTGTTCATAATATGAAAATCTGCCACATCACCAACGACATCGTAAGATTGTTTTAGTGCTATAACCAATTTATCTTTTAATATTTCATTTAATTTGTTATGATTATAATTGTTCAATGTTGGTCCACATGTGACAACATAGGCCACCTCACCCGAGTACTTATCTTTAAGTAAATCTAACCTCTCCTGTATAGAATCATGAATCTGAATCTGCCTTTTCAATTCAGTTGTTATGTTTTTCATTATGAATCCATCTCCATTGCTTGTTCAAAACTTATATATTTCATGTGGTTATTTATAGCACAATCAGTCACACTAAATATCTCCATACCAGTATGTTTTTGCCATTTAGTCCACCTATCTAAAAATTTATATTCTCCCACAAACTTTTTTGTTTTCCAGTTAGCATCATAAAATCTACCCCACAATCCATCAAAACCCATCACGAATACTTTTTTTATACCCATATACTGAAGAATTGGTAATGCTATAAATGATAATTTATTTTCCCTCATGTACCAATCATTTTCGTATAAATCAGTACCAAATATAACCTTATCATAGTTAAATCGATTTTCTGGTAACATTATAGTTTTAACTTCATCAATTGGTAATGTTTTTAATAACCAACTCAATGTTGTTGATGGTATTTTTTTAATCCTGCCATCATCTTTTATTTTCTTATAATTATCTATATAATTTTTCCATTCTTTCAAATCATCAGCAGCTTCTGTACACCTACCATTGTTAGGTATCGGTTTTCCACCCTGAATATATTTTTCAAAATCAACTATATTGCCTGTATGTAAACATTCAGAGCAAAATGGATTTGGTAACAAAACCTCTAAATCAAAATCTGGATTATTGGCCAAATATCTCATACCATGCTTAGATGATTGTACATCACCCCAAGTCCAATGTGTAGGTTTAATATCAAAATAATTAAAAACTACCGGGAAGACATTTTGAAATGTTAATATATTCTTACCATTTAACCTGTTTATCTGTTTTTTATATTTTGAAAGACTGGGACCAGGACCCATTACCCACATATTCATGAATTCAACCTCTCTTTGATATGTTCAGTTAATGGATAATTGGCTTTAGAATAATCAGTTGAAGCGTTATCCATATGACCTTCACCTAAATTATATATATCTATGTCCATTTTATTCGACATACTGTGAATATATTTAGAGAAAGCCACATGATGGTCGTTAATAATCTTATACTCCCATCCATCTCTCCCTCCAATTTGATTTTTATCAAAAGAATGTTTAGTTTTTAAATTTAAATTTTGTCCATCTATACCAACCATATAAATCACTTTAGGTTTTAACATAGCAGCTAATATAGCCAATCTAGGTGCAGCTCCTGATTTATTTTGAAACATTGTATCAAAAAATATACATTTATTTTCATATTTATCAATAAATTTTTTAAATTTATCAGTGTTATATATACCATTAGAGTGATGAGGTTCTATACCAACAAATGTGTTATCTCTATCTAACCGTTGTTGTAAACCCTCATCCAAAAAATTCATCCTATTTATCAAAGTGATCAAGTCTATTTTATCAGTAATCATTTTATCACATAAATAATATTGGTTACACGAAAATATAAAATCATAATCTAAATTCTGCCAATTTATATCATTAGTCGTTGGTCCACCACCTACAATTATTATCTTTTTGTCAGTATATTTTTCAACATCAAAATCATTAGGAAATTTAGCTTTTATGTAATCATTTTTTATATCTATTTTCATATAACTTCATTTTTATATAATGATTCACCCAACTTAAATTGCCACTCATAATCAATATCAAAAGCCTCTAACTCTTCCATTGCAAAAAGTTCAGGTTCTGCTGGTAAATTTGTATCCATCCAAAAACCATCACCGATTATATCCATTCTACTGGCATATAAACAATGTGCAGCTTCATATATTGGTTCTACAAATTTTGTATTCATTATAGGAAAGTCACCCCAATCCGTGATGGATTTCCCATCTTTATCCCAATAATATGTCTTCTTCTCAAACACAGCAAAACCACCATCTTTGTCCGAATCTAAAAAGCTTTCCACAAAAGAATCTATTGTTTCTATTTTCAGTAATGGATTGCAAGCACTTACCAATACAACATATTTAAAAGGTAATTTGTCATACCATTCATAAATTTCTGATAATGGATCACCTTCAGAGAAAGCTGATTTTTTACTCCTATTAAATATATTTATGTTATGTTTTTTACCAACAGCTTTCAATTCATCTTCCCAAGCAGAAAAGTAAATATTATCTTTGGGTATAATTTTAGATGATGTTAACTTTTCAAATAAAATGTCAACCAGTGTTGTGTCAGCAAATGGCCTTAACATCTTACCAGGAACTCTAGTAGAACCTAATCTAGCTTGTACTATAATACATACATCATTTATATTTTTCATCATATTCCTCCTTTAACATACTCAAAATGTGAGCATCCCAATATTTACCTTCGTTAAAATAATTCTGTCTCATTTTACCTTCATATACAAATCCAACATGCGTGTAAACATCTAATGCTATATTATTGTCATAGACTTCACACCATATTTTATTTAAATTTAAATCATTAAACCCATACCCAATCAATGTCCTTAGTGTATCTGAACCATAACCACCACCCCTAAAATCATCATCTCCTATATAAATACCAAACTCACCAAACCTATGAATCCAATCTATATAGTACAAACCACAATGTCCAATTAACTTATCAGATTCCTTATCATGTATTTCAAAATCAACTTGTTCCTTACTATTCAAAACTCTATTTTCATACCATTTGTTTTGCATATCTTTGGTAATTTCTCTGTATTCTCTAAAGTATTTTCGTAACTCCGGTTGATTTCTCCATTTTCTTAATTGTTCAAGATTTTCTCTTTCAAGTGATGAAAGATATACTTTTTTACCATTAACCATTTATATTACCTCTTTTTATTATATCATCCTTTTTTATATTAACATTTACCGACTTACCAATAACATCATAATAATCAATCGCTGGAATTGAATCTTTAAGTAAAGGTCTTTTTGTAGTTATATTGTCTTCTGCCAAAACATCACCAACTTTTAAATCAACTTTAGTTACAACTGATCTCCTAGCCATACTAAACCCTTGTTCACTTTCTGTATATTCTGTATCCTTCGTGTCCAACATAGTTTCTACCAATCTAATATTCTTGACCATATCCTTTAATTCATTTGGTTCTATAGCAAATGGGTGGTCTGGTCCAGATAATGTTCTATCAATAGTATAATGTTTTTCTATTACCTTCGCACCCATAGCAACAGCAATAGGTGGTGTTAATATACCTTCTGTGTGATCAGATAATCCAACTTCACTATTAACAAACCATTTATGTGTTTTCATATAATTTTTAATTTGTGACATAGTGCCTAAATTTATATCTTTAAATGGTGTTGGATATGCATTGTTACAATGTAAATATGTTATGTTTGGATTGTTACTAAAATCGTGAGTACCTAAATGAACATCTTCTACATCATCTACATCCAATATCCATCGTTGTATTTGAAATAATGTATCTAAATTTGTACCAATACCCAACGATATTACAAGTGGTAATTTAGTAGATGCTACATATTTGACAAATCTTGGATCTGTACATTCAAATCCAGAAATCTTAAATCTTTTAACACCTAATTTATATAACTCATCTACTGCTCTTTCATCAAAGGGTGTTGACATAAATTCAATCCCATTGTCATCACAATAAGATTTTAATGTTTTTTGCCAACTTCTAGGTAATTCTAAATCCTTTATCAATTTAGGGATATTTTTATAACCAGCAAAATCAGGAGTGTATTTAGAATACAAAGTATCTGATGAATATGTTTGAAATTTCACGGCGTCTGCACCAGCATTCACAGCCTCATCAACCAATCTAAAAGCTTGAGATTCGTTTCTATCATGATTTGCTCCGGCTTCAGCTATGACAAATGTTTTACTCATCACAGTTCCTCTATCCTCTTTGTCCTATCATCTATCAACAAATCAAAAAATGGTTTTTCACCAACACTTAGTTCATGATGTTTAGCTCCCCAATCTTCAAGTTGTTTTTTTGTCAAATCACAATAATCTATTTTAGAAACTGACCCTCTAGCCGTCCAATATTTTATATAATTACCTTCATCATATAATTTATTTATTTTTCTGATATTATCCATATTGGGTATAGCGTTTTTATAACCCAATCTATCAACACCATCATAAAAACAAATAGTTTCATCTATATCTACAAATATTATTTTATCCACTTATAACCTTTATTATTTTGCCCATATCTCTTTTACTCAAATTCTGATGAATAGGTAAATTTATTATCCTATCGTATAATTTATCTGTGTTATTTAATGTACTCACTCCATTGTTAAATCTAAATGAAGTTTGATGCAAATAAGGATAATGAAATGAAACCGCACATCCATTTTTAATCAATTTATTTCTCATTTTTATAGAGCCACCTTTATTCAATATAAATGTAGATAAATAATAAGAAGATTTATCATCATGTTCTGTGAAATAACCTATGTCTAATATACAACTATTTTTCAATTGGTTCAAACGTTTTTTTCTAATTTTTATATTTTTAAAACAACTGTTCAATTGTGATAATCCTAATGTGGCATTCAAATTATTCATATAAAAATTAAATCCATTACTAACTATATCATACGTATCACCACGATTCTCTCTACCAAAATTTCTATATTTTCTTATGTAATTATCAGCATCCTTATTATCAGTTGACAATAAACCACCATTACTCATTGTCAGTGGTTTAATAGGGTGGAAAGAGAAAAATATATAATCAGATTTTATTGTTGGTTCAATACAATGAGCAGAATCCACAACAACTATTTCATCTGTAACTTGTTCATTAAAGTTTGGTATATTACTTACCCCACCATATAGTACAGGCATCAAAACTTTTTTAAGTTGTGTATTTCTTTTTTCATATTCATAAGATTTAAAATCAAACAACAAGTTATCATCCACATCAACAAATATCACATCATGACCATTTTTATGGGCTGCCCATGCTGGTGATATAAAACCAATTGAAGGTGTATATATCTCACATTTACCGTATCTATCATACAAGTAAGCAAATATACAATATGCAGCTGAGGAAGCTGAATTAAGCCCAATATTAAATTTCTTATTAGAATATACCGAAAATTTATCCTCAAACTTTTTAACATTACTACCAAAACCTATATCACCCGAGTACAATAATTTAGATACTGATATTATATCTTTTAATTTTATTTTTGGTTCAAAACATTTCATTAAATTAACTCCTGTTTTTAATATTTAAATACTTTTTTAATTCCCCAATATCAACTTCCCATTGTGAATTCATACCACCAGAAATAGATAGTGCGTTATCACCAGTGATAACCCCACTTCTTTTATTTACAAATTTGGTATGATTAAACATCTCAATATCTGTATGATTAAGTGCATGTTTTAATCTATCATTTATGGGAAAAAATTCTGGACTATTTATAGAAATAACTTTTGTATCTGGAGAACAAAATAAAACATTTGACATTCCACCACCAATACAACCTGCGACATATTTAGCAGACCTAAACAATCCTACCTTTTCTTTCATTGAAATATTCTCACAAAACACCTCTTTATAACCATAACTTTTAAATAACTCAACTACTTCATCTTCATTTATACACATTCTTTCTTTTGTATAATCAGTTCCAATATTATCAGATTTAGTCTGTGTCCAAGTTCTTCTCGAAACATATATTTTTTCTTCTTTAATAGTATCATCACTATCCATAGAATCAATTAATGAAAAAACTCCACTATGTGGTTTTTCTAATGACATTCTATTATGAGTCAATGAAGATGCTATAATCATATTTTCATATTTTGTTTCTGAATCTATGAATATCAAATCTTTCTTTTCAATACCTAATAAACTCAAAGTTTCATATACGAATGGATATAAATCATCTTTACCCTCTGGTACATTTATTAATATTTTTAAATCATCTGTTCTCTTTTTTAATTCAAAATATGAATACAAGTAAGGAACTGTATCGTAAATCCAATGGAAATAATTTGCACAATTATATACAAAATAAAACACTGGAGTGGTTTCTACTTTAGTCGTATTAGTATTTTTACAATTCCACTGCATAGTTTCTTCATATATAGTTCCTCTATCGAGAGACATAAATCTTTCGATAGTAGGAAGAAGAAGTTCATCATTTGACTTAATTAATGGTTGTGGATAATGTGTATTAATTCCTTCAATCACACAATTTTTAAAATAACCAACCTTTATATTTCTTTCATCTGAAATATTATAAATCTCAGCTTTATCTGATTTATCCCAATATTTAATTTTCATAATTCTTTAAATCTTCCGGTGTTCCCCAACAATGATATTTATCTACATCAAATATCTTCACATCTAAATCTGTTAATGTATTGAAAATATTATCAATGTAAAATTCCCCATTACTTCTTATATCACTTTCATATATTTTTTTAACCCCATCAATAAAATACTTTGCTTTCTTAAAATAAAAAGTCCCAACTATAGCGTGATTGTTATATGAATCATCAAATACTTTTTGTTTAACATATGTATCTAATAACTTATCACCATCAACATCTAACCAACTATATGAACTTGGATTATTTGAAAAAGCTCTGTTATGAATTGTAGTCCAAACTATCACATCTGCATCTATTGCCTTGTATTTACCTTCGTCCCATTCAAGTCCATAATCACAAGAACTAATTAATAATGATTCATCCAAATCAATACTAGAACCATTGATACCAATTTCAGCTGTACATGCTTGGCCTTCAGTAACTTCATCTATTACAATGATTTCAGAATTGATATATTTTTTTAACAATATTTCATCTATTTTATAGAGCTCAACATGTTCTCTCAAACATACAAAAACATATTTATCAGCTTTAGGTAAGCATTTTATGGCTTCATGAATCATATAATCATCATTAACTTTGATCAATGGTTTTGGTACATTATATCCTTCTATTGAAAATCTATGTCCTCTGCCAGCTAATGTAATCAAATTAGTCATTTAATAATCCTATGTAATCAGAACAAATTCCATGGACTGGAGTTGGTGCCCATTCCAAAATATCATTTTCATCTATCAACGGAATGATACATTGATCATCGATATGATCTAAATTATGAGCCCAGATATGTCCATCACTTATTATAGTATAATCTTCTTTCAAATGATAAAATATTCTCAACTCTGTTCTTATCAATTCAGATAGTGCTCCAAAATTCTTACAATGAATCCATAAATTATTTTTTCTTTCTAATAACCACTTTAATTCAACTTCGTAATCGGGATAATCATGCCCTAACCAAAATTTATTATTAATATAGTGAACATCAATCTCTACATCATAACCTAAATCAATAGCTTCCTGAATATAAGATTGACTATTTTCTCTTGCAATATCAATTCCATCAATGTTTCCTCTATGAGAAATTAATATCATAATTCTTCTATTCTTTTTATTTTATCATCAATCATATGAATTTTCATGATACCCCCTCCAATATCTATAACATTTAATTAGATCTTCTTCACTTTTAACTTGTAGAGCATCTAATATATTGGCCCAAGCTTCAAAATTTTCAAGTTCTTCTGGTGTTCCAAAAACTGTAACAAAATCTGTATCATAAATACCAACATCCATACCCTTCTCAATTAATATATTATAAACTAAAGTTACATAAAATTCACCATTAAAGTTTATATTTCTATCAACACATTCTTGAAAATAATTCTTTATATATGAACCTTTTTTAAAATAATAAGTTCCAGTTGAAGCTGGTTCTTCCCAATGATTATCTGTGTATGGTTCTTTCTCTTTTACTTCAACAACATCATCTCTATTCATCTTCATATAAGCCATATAGGTTGAACTCAATCTATGAGGATGAAATCCTGTGTGTGATAGAATGCAACCATCTAAATCTTTTTCTTTGACATAATCTTTAAATTCAGAATAATCCCATAAATAAGGATTATCACAATATGTTACGATAACTTCTTCATTATCTTCAATATAATCTAAAGCTTTATTGACAGTATAAACTGGTCCTAGTGTATGATTTTCTATTACAATTATACTACAATGTTTAACTAAATTTTCCAAAACACCTATCATATTTGTTGTTTCTGTATGTTTTTTATTACATATAAAAACAAACTCATCATTTTCCTTATCAAACATATCTACAATATGTTCTATCAATCGTTTACCATTAGCTTCAATCAAAGGTTTTGGTTGATCATAACCAGCATTAACGAATCTATTACCAAATCCTGCCATCGGGACTATAATTTTCATGTAATATTCATTCTATATTTTTCTTCTTCCATATTTCTTAGTTTTGTAATTTCATCAACACTTAAATATCTTGGATTTAAGCCGACTTCTTTCTGTATATGTAACATATAATTATTTATTGAACTATTTTCTTCTTCTAAGATAACTGCGTCTGGAAACAAAAAGTTTTCATTTTTGCTATCCTTAAATATTGTAGAATAATTAGTAAATGTTTTTGTATTTCTTATTAACCAAGCTTTACATAACTTGTTTATACTTAAACTTTCTTCTATAACTTCTTCAAATGTATCACCACTACATACTAAACCATGATTTTCTAATAAAACAATTTTTTTGTTAGAAGAAAAGTTCAGCGCCAAATCATTTCCAGGTGATGTATATGGAATATAATCATAGTCATCTAAAATTGAATCCATAATTTCTTTTGAATTTTGTGAACATAAAATTGTATTAAGATATATTGGGTGGGTATGTAACACTACTGGACTATCAATCTGTGTATGTAATTTTATTTCCATTGATGGTCTTTTTTGGTTTTTGTCAATAGGCATACCATCCAAACTACAAACAGAATAACCATTTAACATAGAAACATCTGACATTGTATGTCCAGATGATGTTATTATTATTTTATCATCAAACTTGTATGATATGTTACCACCAGCACCTTGAATTAAATCGTATTCAAAAGATAAACTCCTACACAACATTATAAAATCTTTATGTAAATCATAAAATTTTTGTAATTTTATTATCAATTCGGATTCTTTAATATTAGAAAATATTTTCATATCCACAGAATCATATGGTTTCTTACTAAAATTAACTATAATATCAGCATTTTCAATTTGTGGTTGAATATATTTTTTATCATCTTTATCTCTCATTTTCATTATTGATAATACTTGTTCCTCAGTATAACCCCTACTTTCGATATCTCTACTCATTTTCCATTCTTTTGTCAATTCAACATCTGTATTTACGAATATATTTAAATCTGCAATATTGCATACATCGGTGTCATATAACGCATGTAATCCCTCATTTACAATAACATCTACTGGATTTATTTTAATATCCTTAATGAACTTACCAGTTTTATGATCATAAATATTTCTTATAATATAAGAATTATTCAACAAACGAAACAACTGTTTTTTTCCTAAATTAAGATTATTAGCTTCGGGATTTAAGTGTGTAAATTTATTCCAATTTTCATCATCTCTTTCCCATTTATGTAAATCATCCCCACTTAAATGTAAAACTTTCTTATCTATATTAGATAAAATTAAAACAATCATTTTAGCTATTGTTGTTTTACCTACTCCAGAACTACCAGATATATTTATTAAAATTGGTTTCATGAGAAATTATAATTCTTTTCTGCCCAATTAAAATTACATATAGCACAACCACTAACATAACCAGGTGCACCTAAAGAATGTATAGATTTATGACTATATAAAACATCGTTACACACTCTATTATCAAATATAAAATAATCAGTAGGTGAATTTGAGTATTTATTAATCATACTATTACGAATAGTTTTTTCAACTTCAGATTCTTTCATTTTTGAAAAATGTTTTATCAAATAAAAAGTATTCACATAATCTTCAGCTCTTGTATTATCAGTAAATGTGGTTGGAATATTCCATAAATTATACATATCATTGACCGTACCAAAACTAAAATAATCAGATATATACCAATGCGGTTTATATTTATTAGACATACCCATAGTAACTATCTTTTTTTCAAAAGGATCATTTTCTGGTTGTTTTATCAACTCGAATTCATTAATCCAATCTCTAACAAAAATATTTAATTTATCAAAAAAATGATCAGCTCTTAACTTAACTACATATTTTATATCAGTTAATTTATTAACTACATAGTTTATACCATGTTTTGTTGTTAAAATTTGATAATTTAACCCTGAAGAATTTTTTTGAGTTTTTCTATCATACTTCCCTAAAATTTCATCATTTAAAATAACAAAATCTTCATTTATTAAATTATCAGGAACAAAATTAGAATAATTACTTATGACTATGTTAGTAAATCCCATATCATTATATGCATCATATATTTTTTGTAATTGTTCTTTACTGGTAGAATAACCTTGTAACACCAACGCCGTATCATTCATAATTTAACCCCCCTTTTATTAAAGTAACCAAATCATCTACATTATCATTATTATGTAATGATGAATTAAACTCTCTACCTTGATATTTTTCAGAATATGAATGTATTTGTTTTGTATATTGTGGTATTATTGTCAATAATTTTTCATCTGGTTGATAAGTGAATGGCAATTCAGTTTTAGCTAACATATCTTCATGTAATTTTTCACCTGGTCTAATTCCAATTATATCTATATCAACATCACTTTTGTTAACTATTTTCTTTATCGCGTCTATTATTATTCTCATCTTAAATGAATTTATTTTTGGAATGAACACTTCACCACCCTCTGCATGATAAAGAGATTTCAAAACAGTTTCAACTGCATCATCCAAAGTAAATAAAAATCTAGTCATCTCCATAGAAGTAACTTTTATTTTTTTATTTTGATCAAGCAGATCCATCCAAATTGGAATAAATGAACCTCTACTAGCGATAACATTTCCATATCGAACTGATGTAAATATAGTAGATGAAGAATTATAATCATAATTAGTAAATATTCTTTCAGCTATAAATTTACTTGATCCATAAACATTAACTGGCTGACATGCCTTATCAGTTGAAATCAATATACATTTTTTGATACCATTATTCTGTGATGCTATTGCTACATTTTCAGAACCAAGTATATTAGTCTTAACACATTCATCTGGATGAAATTCCATATCATCAATTCTTTTTAATGCACCCGTATGGATTACATAATCAGGTTTATGTCGTTGCATTGTAACATTGAGTTTCTTAAAATCTCTAACATCACCAATAACTCTAATGATACTTGGGTCATTTCCAAATGATAATGCTTGTTTTCCTTCATCACGGCTATAACAAATAAGTTCACACTCATACTTTTTTAGTTTTTTCATAAGTGCTTTACCTAATGAACCTGTACCACCTGTTATCAAAATAGTTTTATTTTTATAAAAGTTTTTCATGCAATAACTTCCTCAATTGGTTTATAATCTATAAACTTATTCAAATATGTATATCTATCTTCCACCAAATTAGTACATTTTATATATTTATTCCACTCTGGTAAAAACATTTTTGTTGATTGTTTAGCTTCATCCATACCCCTATTTGCTGTGGTTGCCAAGAAATAATCAGTTTTAGATTTACTAGCTTCTTCCTTTTCTGGATATCTAGATATAGCATATGGATCCAATTTTGTAAAATATCTACCACCCATACAATCAAATCCTATTAAATATACATCATTCATTTTCATCTTATATAAAACAGGTAACACTACAGATGTAAGTTTATCTTCATTAAAATTATCATCTAATTGATTTCTTATAATAACATTATTATCATTTACGCGTTGACCAAAATTATATAAAACTGTGTCATTTTTATTTTTAATATGTTTCACAGTCAATACTGGAATTGAAATAGTATCTACCACATCATCATCCATCAATCCATTTGTTAATTCCATGAATCTACTCCACCCACCATGATTACCACCACTGCCTACAGGAGTAGTTCCGTACCAATCAACGAATTTTTCATAACTAAGACCAGTATGTATAGGATCTAACAATATAACTTTTGTTTTTATTTTATGTTTATTTTTTGATATATGTTCTAAAGCTAACATAGCTGAATTAGGATCTATGAATAAGAAATAATCCGGGTAGAATTCCAATTCATTTACACAAAACATGAAACTACCACTAAAAGCAAATACCTCAAAACCATCGTTATCTTTTAATTTTTTCAATTGTTCTTTATATCTAACTGTATTGCCACCAGTTGACATTACTATTGTTTTTTTCATACGAATGTTAATCTACCTTCCTCTTTTAATTTCATCATAAAATCATATTCAGCTGACAGATGATGCTTTGCTATTTCACCATTACTTTTTTTACCAACTCTATTTTCATTTTTGGTTATACCATGATTTTTAGTAGGCCTCAATTCTACCCCCACGCTTTTCAGTTTATTATATATGTTTTGATGATATAAAAAATTACCACTGATACCACGATCGAATCCAACCATATGTATATGATCATATTGATTCAAAAGTGCAACTAAAATACGTAAACCACTAGATGGTTTTTGTACAGGTGGTTTTAATAATTTTATTCCCCTTTTTTCCATCATTGAATAACAATCTTTCATAGCTCTAAAATGTGTAAGATATACATTATCAAAATCAGATTTAATTAATTTAGCAGAATTAATTTCAGCTCCCTTTTGAATATCCATAATACATTTTTTTTCATCTGAAGTAACAAAATTATATATGCCAAACATGTCTTTATCACTTACCTTTTTCATTTGGCCTATCAACTCCAACTGTTTTAATTCAACATCAGTACCATTAAACAAAATCTTTTCATATTTAAAAATAGTTTTATAATCATGATGTAACCGTTCACCTCTTAATTCAAAACCACTCCAAGGTATAGCGTGTATATACCAGCATCCATATTTAGACCCAATTATACTTGGAAATTCCTGAATAGCTTTTGGATGACCCGAATGGTTAGTTCTCCATATTTCATCGAATTCATCTATCTTTTTACCAATATTTTTATATATCAATGTGGAAGAAGAACCAACCAATATAACTTTTTTATCAACCATTATCCTCTCAACTTTTTAGCCATCTCCAATTCTCCAGGAGAACAACCCAACTGGCCATCACCATAACAAATTTCTAATTCTCTAATTCCTTTCACCAATTTGATCAATCCCTGTGGTTCTATAGAACATAATTGGTCAGTACCCCACATGGTTCTATCTAATGTTATATGTCTTTCAATAATAGTTGCTCCAAGATAAACTGCAGCTACTGATGTACCCAATCTGAACTCATGACCACTATAACCAACTTCACAAAAGAATCTATCCTTTAATGTTTTAATTGCACTTAAATTCAATTCCTCCAGTGGTGCTGGATATTGTGAATTACAATGTAGTAAAGCATAATTCTTATTACCACTACCCATTTTTTTAAGAATTTCACCACCATTTATCAACCAACCATTAGCTGTATCTATTTCTTCGAAAGTGCTCATACCTGTAGAAGCTATAACTTTTTTACCGGTATTTCTGGCCCCAATAACAAGTTCTTTATTAGTTAACATAGCTGATGGAATCTTTATATAAGGTAAATCAAATTGATTTAAGAATTCCAAACTATCCATATCCCATGGAGACGCGGACCATCCTATCCCTCTATCTTCACAATATCTATCTATTTCATCATATTCATCAAAACCAAATTCTACTTTATGTTTGTAATCAATGTAAGACATCCTGCCCCAAGGTGTATCTCTCATCACAGATTTCTGATGTTCTGGAACACAAATATCTGGATTTCTTTTTTGAAATTTAACCGAATCACAACCTGCCATCTGTGCTATATCAATCAACTTTTTAGCTATATTTAAATCACCGTTATGATTTATTCCTATTTCCGCTATTATATAAGTTTTTTTCATATCAACTATTTCCTATAATTTTACTATAATTCTCATTTTGTTTCTCCTGTCTTTTTATATCTTTTGGATGATAAAATGCAAATTCTTCTTCAGCTGGCAGATGTGTATATTCTTTAAAACCAATTAACATTTCATGTACTGGTCTTTCCCATCTGATATTGGGTCTGTTTTTCCAGATTCTACCTTGCCAATCAGGAAAATTTATCCAACCTTTTTCATTCACTCGCCAACCCCATTTATTTATATGATCTTGTGTTAAACCGTCAACTGTATTCACTCTCGGGACATAATATAAATCTACTGTTGGATTTATTTCTAATATAGGTTTCAAATTATTCATAATTCGCATATGTGGTATTTCATCTGCATCTAAATTAAATATATAATCACCAGAACACATACTGCTCAAGTGATTTTTTTGTCCAGCATAATCTCCCATTAAATGTCTTTGTTCAAATTTAATTTCATGTACTGAAACAAAAAAATCAAGTAATCGTTTTGTTTCTTCATTATCTGAATAATCATCAAGAATTACAATTTCATCTTCTTCATCTTTCCGCTTAATTAAAAAATCAAATAAATTTTGTAATGAATCTGTTTCGTTGTGTGTTAATATTGAATATGAAATTTTCATTCTTTTATATCTTTCCTGATGTTATCCTGCTTTTCAACTCTGATATTTTTTGTAGTGACTTCAACATTCTGTTCTTCGATATTTTCAAAAAGTTCTGCGGTTTTCAATTTATGTTTTGAAATATTTGCATCTTTCCTGATTCTTTCTTCAATAACATCCATCCTATAATTAACTAAACGTAAAGATGAAATTTTATCAATTTTAAAAGTTCTATAACAATCTTTAGTCCTTGACATATTAAGAAGTTTAGGTTTTATTACAGTTTCATATAAAACTTTAGATCCAACACCTGTTTTTGATTTTGGATTTTTATTAAGATTTATTCTAGTGTAACCTTTGTCTGATACATCGTAATCTATAAATATATCTACTTTTTTACTTATATTTGTTAACAAATTCTGTAAATCAAATTCATGTATATAATTAAAATTAATAAAATGTATTAAATTAAATTTTTTATCTCGATATAAAAATAACCCAACTGGATTTGGATCAAATCTACTCTTCGAATTATATCTAAGAGATATGATCATACCGGGAATTAACTCTGATATTGAAATAATTTTTTTATCTAATACTCTACGAAGGTGATTTATTCTACGAGACATTTTTTTTTATTTTCTTAATTTAGGAAGTTTTAATTCGGTTTTTTTAAATTCTTCGGTTTCAGGTTCAGGAGTAAATCTGTCATTCAATTCCGACATAGCTTTATGAAATTCTCCAAATAATTCAGTTTTGGATTTGTCATACTTTTGTTCATAAAAACCACCATCACCATCAGGATAATTTTCTTTTTCTTCCTCTGGTATATCAACCAAAGGTGAAAAAGACCATAACATCCTATCTTCTTCATCCAACCACACTGGACTTATTATACCCATAGGTAAAGTCATGACTGCTGGTATCCAAACTTGTTTATCATGTTCTTTATGCATTTTTTTCATTTCTTCAGGTAATTCCACATAAACATCTGTATCCTTACCATTAATAAATTTATCAGATGTTACATACCCACAATATAAACATTGAGTTAAACCATCCGATTGTTCCCTCAATACATATAAAGAATGTTCTTCACATAAAGGGCAATTAGAAACTATATCCATAATTAAGTAACCTTTCTCAATTTTGGTAATTTTAATGATGATTGTGTAGGTAAATCTTTAGTATATTTTTCTATTATCTCACCAAATTTATTTTTCATATTTTCCAAGGAAAAATTTTCTCTATTTTTTGACATTAGCACCTCTGCTTTTCTTTTTAAATCAAATTTTTCCTTAAAAGATGAATTTAATTTATGATAAGCCTCAGTTTCATTTACAGTATGCCATTTACTATTTTCAATTATTATATCCTTCCATATCATCGATTTAGGAATTTGTTCAAGATTACCATTAATAATAGTAGAATAATTTCTATCTAAAAAATCAATATGACCACTCCAGTTAGGTGCTATCACGGGTAACCCAGTCATAGTCGCTTCAAGTAATGGTCTTCCAAATCCTTCACCATGAGTAAATGATACCATAGATTTTATCTTAGGATGATTATATAAACTATTCATTCCTTCATCGGATAAATCACCATGCAACAAATAAATGTTTGGTAAATCAAAATTTGTTGGGAATTTAGACCTAACATCTCTTATTTTTTTTAATGTATCTTCTCTATCCAATATAGAAAATGTAGCACCACTTGTCTTTAAAATAAGTGATGGTTTTTTCTTTTTATTAGCAAAGGCTTCAGAAAATATTTTAATCAATCTACCTATATCTTTTCTATCTTCACCATATCCACCCGCCGTCCATTGCCCCACGAATAAAAATGCAAAATCCTCTTTTACTAAATCATTTATATCATTTAAAATATTTTCATTGATTTCATCAAATTTTAATGATTTGTATATATCAGTATCAGCACCTTCAAATAATACTTCAACTGGTTTATTAACCTGATGTTGCCCTATGACTTTCTTTTCACCATTTGGTAATTCCTGCATCTTATCATAAATGGTATCTACAATTCCTTTTTTAGAATGTTCTGACGGCACTATAACTAAATCCATTTTATTACAATCTTCAATCCACTTGTGTGAAATTATATCAGTTTCTACTCCAGCTGTTATACCTATATTAAATTTCCCAAAAGTTTCAAATTCCTGTGGAATTCTTATATCTATATAAATATCCGGTTGTTTGTCTAATTTTGGTTCAGATAAAATACGATTCAATATTTCAATATCTTTTTTATCATTTTTATTTAAAGCATTTCTCGGGCACTCACCCCATCGTACATCCATTATTTTTATATCAAATTTATTTAAAGAAATTAAAGAGTTTACTAAATCCCTTGAATGTGATCCATAACCACTCCTAGATGTAACAGGTGCACATATTAATATCAATTGATTCATACTACCTCCAGTGTATATTTTTGTTTTGGTTTCCATTTTTGAAAAGCTGTTTCCATACTTTCTATAAAATTATCAGACATGAATTTGGATGTCATACCTATATTTTTGTCCATCATATATTCTTTACCCAATTTACCACATCGTTTTCTTTCTTTCGGTGTTTTATCATACCAATATTTTATAGCATCACCAGCATCTTCATATTGAACCCTATCATCAAAAATATAAGGAGTCATTGGTGAACCTTGTAAACTTATATTACTTGGAAATACTGGTTTAACCCATTCACCATGTTCTTTATATTTACCTCTATGATTAGAACCCAATTCTATATAATCATCTGCTGTCAAATATGAACCATCTTCTTTTTTGAATCCACATTGGTCTTGTAATCCACCAGTTACATTTACTATGATTGGTGTTTCTGTCATCATTGCTTCAGCTGAACCTAAACCAAATCCTTCGTTTGAAGCTATATTCATATAAACATCCGCTGAATTATAAATAAAATTCATTTCTTCATCACCCAACAATTCACTACTATCAAATGTAAATATCACGTTATAATCTGGAATTAATCTTTTACATACAGCTCTTATATCAGTACCATTTTCATCGGAAGGTGCTGTGTGAAACACCAAACAACACTCTTTTCTTTGTTCTTCAGTAAGTTTATCCATAAAATGTTTATATGCTAAAACAAAATCACCTGGATTTTTTCTTCTTATGTTTCTATTTAGAAATAAAATTTTAAATTTGTATTTATCTAAACCATACTTTTGTTCAAATTTGATAAATCTAGTGTCTCCCTCATCAATTTTGAAAAACTTTTTTTCATTTATTCCATGTGGTACATATTTTATTTGCCAATCTTCGTAATCATAATCATCAAGAATTCTTTTGTTTATACCATAAGTTTGTTTCGATATACCCATCAATAAATCACAACTTCTATAATAATTTGTATTATATCTAGGCGTTGGTAAATCATCCCAAATGTTATAATAAAATATAGGAATATTTTGTCTTATTTCATGTTCCATCTGATATAACCATATCCAAAATCTGGGGTCTGTAAAATGTAAAATTGCATCTGGTTTTTCTACCTTCATTATTTCCCTGAGCATGTCAGGACTACCATACCCATCGGATGCATAAATTTTCAAATAAGGATCTTTTACACCTAAATCTTCATTATTTTTTATGTATTCACCCATGTCTATCAATTTACCAGAATCCGGGTGTTTTATAGCAGCACCTATTTGAGCCCAGTCATAGTGATGTAAAGTACCAAATACAAATTGTTTTGATTGTGTAGCTATACCACTATACATTCTAAGATCATCTGACAATAATAATATTTTTTTCTTTTTATTCACATTCAAATTCCTTATCAAAGATTACTGCCACTAATTTGTAAATGGTCTAAAGTATTTATTTTTTCTTTAAATCCATCATCATTTAAATATAGATAAACTGATCTATTTGTTATCTTTTGTAATGACATTTTTGTATTTATAGTTTTTATTTTAAATTTTTCATATAATGATTTTAAAATCTTAACTGAGGTAAGTTTCATTTCATCCATAACCTTACTCCTAATTTAATATATTCATATATAAATATATATTAAATTAAGAAAACAACAATTTTTTAATCAATTATTAAAGTTTTTTTCCCAAACTTTTGAGCGTATTTAAGAGTATTGTTTGTACCATTTGAAGTGTGGCCTTCAGGGATGAAACCAACTACATAATCACTATAAATAGCTATCTGTTTATTTCTTGCGAAAAAGTTTTTGACACTATATGGTTTTCTATAATTATGTTCCCCTAACGGACAATAAAGATTGTGTGTGGAATGTGCTGGTGG
>Ga0098061_1000400_pt1 | contig 20519 bp, 31 predicted proteins | sample 22_taG_FD_92579 | JGI IMG/M metagenome (GOLD analysis project Ga0098061, IMG submission 92579) | Marine viral communities from the Subarctic Pacific Ocean - 22_ETSP_OMZ_AT15343 metaG | ecosystem: Environmental > Aquatic > Marine > Oceanic | place: Subarctic Pacific Ocean | collected 2015-01-20
CAAACACTGTGACATTCGTATTGCATCTTCATGGAACTACTGCCCTATATGTGGAACTAAGAAAGAAGAGAAGGTGATTACATGGAAGTAAAGATGGTACCAATAGAGGGGCGTATGTTCAGAGCATTAGTGGTGAACAAAAATGATGAATATCAGGCTTGTGAGAACTGCGGCAATCCCTCTTACTCTCATCCAAACCTCGCTAAGAAGGACAAAGATTGGTGTCTTGATTGCAACGATAGAGTGCTGTATGAGGAGATGAATGATGTGGAGTTATCGAAATGGACATTGGAACAGATGGACGCTGGGAAGATTGTGATTGTGGTGAGGAAAGTATGAGTTGTGCTCACGAAGAAACGACGACCCATCGCTTCAGTGCTATGGTGTGGTGCAATGTGTGTGGGCTGACCCTAACGCCGGAAGGTGAAGAGGAATGACAGACAATTACAAACCCTATGAGCGTAGAGTCACCAAAAGAAAAAGAACGAGTGACATAGCAAGAAAGCGCATTGATAAGATAATGTCTGATGGGAAAAAGAGAACACTGAGTGAAATCATTTCTGCAATGTGGGATGAGCAAGGCAGGAACGGTAGACGGAAGACTGGTCAACGTATTCCTACAAGAAGCGAATTGCGGCATCACATGGGTCGCCACTCATCCGAAAAATATGAGAGTGGCGAATTCGATATCCTCACTGGGAGTAGGCGCACTAAGCGAAGTACCCGCACTGAGAAGAAATATTGGTGTAAGGCATGAGAAGAAAAATAAAGGGGTGCTGGTGTCACGGCAACTCTATCACTTGTTGGGAGTGCATGAAGCATTGCACGTGCTATCAACCAACCTACAAAGAGGACTATTTACAGGAGGGAGTAAAATGAAACATAATTGTGAAACCTGTGCTACTTGTGGTGGTACAGGATGGGTATGGAAGATGCGAGATTTAGATTCAACCAAACGTATTGGGACACAGAGGCATAAGGGTGGTTCTCAAACCGCTCACATATGCCCCAATTGGGTGGGGGAAGACGAACCTACCCCATTGTTCCCTGACTTCGACAAGTATCGTGGAGACAAGGAAAATAATTCGGTTGGTTGGAAATCAACTAAAAGGAAAAAGTAAATAAACAACGAAAATGAGGCAAAGAATATGGAGAGAATAGAAGACAAGCAGAAAGAGAGAGACCCGGTGGTCGTGGTTGGAAACGGCTCATTATCGGGCGGAGACATCTCATTGGTGTATCCGTCCCTCGATGGGCTGAAGCAGGTGACAATCCCTGCTGACAACATCTTGGCCGAGAACCGGATGGAAGATGGACGAATGGGGATGTTGGTGAAACATTCTAAGGACTTTGATTTGGGAGTCAGGCTTGGTGGGTTGAAAACACCAGTCATTGATGACAAAGATGCTATCACAGCAGCAAACGAATTGGAACTACACACTAACCCAGAGGCAGTGTATCCGAGCCTTGGGTATGGTGGAAGGAACAAGAAGATGACAGCGTGGGATTTCACACCAGATATCCAACCCGCTCGCATCCTTGGGCCTGATGGTTCCTCGGTAATAGTGAATGGTCCTAACGGGAAACCGAATCTATACATTGGATTTAACCCAGACCTTGCTACAACCAAGCAGCCCCACGGACATATACTTGGGAGTTATTCTAACAGGTACGAGATGAAGAGCCACAAGGACATTCTACAACCATTCCTTGACCGTGCTGAAAACAATGGGTGGAAGGCCAATGTTACAGGATATAATGGTGGGAGGAAGGCTCGCCTTGATTGCGATGTTTCCCAAGCACATGGTACCATTGAAGCGACCCAGCAGGCATTGCGTGAAAGCAAGCAACACATGTTTGACATGGCCCTCACTGCTGAAACAGCAGACAATCTTTCAGGGTTGTATCGATATGGTGTTACCATTGAGAACTCATTAGATGGTAAAGGTTCACTCAGAACATGGGCTACTGCAATGCGTATGTATTGTTTGAACGCTGCAGTGTTCGGTGGCCAGCAACTTCTCAATTCGAAGAGGCACACCAAAGGAGCAATCGGTGGTACGAACTGGGAAATATATGCTGACCAAGTAAGCGATGTGATAGTAGCATCGCAGTCAGCATTAGTGGATATGGAGATTCTAAAGTTCATCCCAATCGATGTACAGATATTTGAGAAACTACTAACCATCTGTCACGATGGTGGCTTGATGCCACTTCCCAAAGTGAGGAAGGATATCAACCAACCAGAGGGAGTAGAAGTTCTTGGTGGTCACATGTGGAGAGTAGCCATGCATGGTTGGACTAACCACACAGAGCGCTGGGTCAACGTTGAACCAGAAAACACCGAGACATTGTTCCATGCTTACAACATTCTCAATGGAGCATTAACACATCGTCCATCATTCACTGATGGTAAGAAAGTGTACACAGGGGATTCAATGGACATGCCTCTCTTCAGTAACAGGTTGAAAAAGATAGACGATATCTTCCGTGGCTCGGGCCTCAAAATAATGGGAGAATATGTCAAGGAAGCAGACCAATTGATTTCATCAGATAATCTGGATGACTTGGCTTCTTTCGCCCATCAGAAGGGAAGCGGGTTGATTGCAGTGGACACACCAAGGATAGGGGATTTGATTGTCGTCGAGCAATGATATGAGTGATAACAGGTTCATCGATGATATCGATAAAGACCTGAATTTGCACATGAACGGAAAGAAATTTCCTCTTTCTGAGTTTCTCGCTCATCCTCATAATAATACCAAACCAGTTTCAGCATCTGAATGTGTATTCGTTTGCCTTCATTGTGCTCATGATAGCCTGATTGCAGTGATGTTTGAAAAGGGAGATGCAGTATTGTTGTGTAGAAATTGTAGGGATGCTTCTTACTGTGCTGACTATCTTGAGATAGCAGATAGTAAGATGAGAATGAAATTAGTACAGGAGGAGGAATGATGGAACAGAGGATAGAATTGTTTGCTTCGTTCCTGCGTTCGATGCCAGAGAATGCAGTGTGGGCACCACAAGGTTCCGGTCTTGAATATGAAGTGAGAGGGACTACAGGAGAACAACGCACACTCAAACTGAAGAGAAGTACTGGCTCTCCAGTTACTCTTGGTATAGCAATGAATATAGAAAGTGATTGTTTGGCTGCAGGCCATCTGTATGAAGAGAGTAAGGAGATGCAAATCGAACCAACTCATCCTAATCCAGAGATGGCAGCACACCAAGAAATGATGAGAGCACAAGAACACCTTGCTAATATGAAATGCTGTGATAAGCCTGAGTCGCTGACTCTCTCAGACCTCCCATTAGAGCGAGGGGTTTGGATATCTGGCGGCCCAAAAACTGTCATCGATGAGAATGGAGAAGAGACAGAAGCAGAGACTTGGTGGGTAGAGATACCAACTTATTGTTGTGACAAAGTAGAACTGAATGGGGACCATTTCCATCTTCTTGCTGGAGATGATTTATTCTTCCAAACACGAGTTGGGAACCTATTACTTCGTGCTCTTACACGTGAAGAGGTCACCAAGAGAGTTGATAGATGTGACCTGAACAATGCAATGATGATAGGAACCATGCTCGAATTCATGGGTGAACAAGTGATTGTTCCTCCCCACATGAGAGGATTGATTGTTCATGGCTCACTCATAATGAGTGGTGAAGAAGAGTGAATAGTATGCATTACACTATTCGTGTTCTCGATGTTGAAATGGGACGCAACTTGATGTTAGATTTACAGCGACGAGGTGTGAGTTTTGATGTTGGTTACTGCGCTGAAGGGATGGACTGGGAACTTGATTGGTCCCTCAGTGGACCTTTAACTGGTGAAGATATAATGGAAGAATTATCCCAATGTGGAATTACATTTGATATTACCATGAGGATGGAAGAGGAATGAGAGAGCAAGAGGAAATAGTGGACATGATATATGACGCCGAAATTATGATGAAGAAATGGGAATCACAAATGGTTACTCTGAAAGATTCCTATGGAAACAAGGTGTGGAGGCACAGGGCGTTCAAAGATGCTGTTCGAAATTACAATGCGATGCGTGGTGTCATCAAAGCACTACACTATACATTAGGTAGCAATGAGAATCCTTTGAGGTGAATAGATATGGTTACTTGTGGTTATTGTGAGGGCGAAGGGCATTCTATTCGGAGTTGCCAATACAAAGACAATCTCCCATACATCCATGCTGTTGTGGGGGAGGCAATAGCATGTGGTTTGGAGAAGTTAGAGAACCATCCTATGAAAATTATGCTGATGGAGAGAGAGAAGTGCCCCCTGTGTTTGAGAGTTTTGAAATGTTATAAATGAGGTGAGATAAGATGGCAGATGAAACAACATACTGGGAAACAATACAAAATGGAAGAAGGCATAGAGGTAAGGCGAAAACCCGTCTTGCGATGGTAGAATGGATGGGTAAGCACTACGCTGATATCAGGGTGGTTCGTTTACCTGACCACCATACTGGACCGGGCTTCACAAGAGAGGGAGTCCGATTCCCTATCGAGGAAGCAAAAGATGTCATGAAGGCTCTCAAGGCGATGATAGAGGATTATACGGAGATAGAGACACTCAAGCGACAGAAGGGGGATGGAAATGGAGTTTCAGAGGATAGCAAGGACAATCAATGAAATCCATAAACACCCAGCAGGAATCCGCCAGATATCTGAAGAAGAGATACCTTGGATTGAGTTGTTTGGGTTTTGTGATGATGAGTTATTGCCTTCACGAATAATAGCGCCCACCCTTCTTGCTAACTTGGTATGTTCTGAAGTAGGTTATACGCCCTCTGGGTTTCTCGATGGAACAAGCACAAGAGAATTGGTTTCTCTTGTGGCTTCTGAAGCCAAAGAACAAATAGGTTCTAAGAAAACTGTTTGGGATATTATTGACTCGTTAGAATCTTTACGCAATGCGTCCTTACTAACACCAATAAAATTCACACAGCATCTTTCTTATGGTGAGGCTCAGGTATTCTGGTCCCGTGCTCTTGGGCATCGTCTTTTGAACATAGGGCATCTTGTTTCGGGGTGCAAGATAGAGCATGTCTCACAGGGTGAGATGAGGGCGTTTGTGAAGACATGTGATAAGAGAGAGTTACTGGTAGCATTAGTCAACAATGATGCTTCGGGCATCTAAACAGGGAGGGAGATGAATCCATCTCGACCTATACCTACAATCAATTACAAACCTTGGAGAAGTTTGACGTGGCCCGAACAAGAGTACTATGTTTCCCAACGCAGCGGACCGCTGTATACTTTACATCTATTCTCTCCTATGAGAGATACACCGATGTGTCACCTGAGAGATTTGAGTGGTAGGATTGTTGAGAGATATAGAGACAACTTACCAGTGGTTCTCAAGAAAGGAATAACGAGCATCATCCTTCAAGTAGAGAAATATCCGAATGGTAGATTGGTAATACACGATGTTGTATATTCTTCAATGGAGCCGAAACTTCACTCTTTGCCCTACCTCTTACGTAGAAAACATGGTGAAGTTGTAATGGACCTGAAAAACATGTCAACACAATTCGGAGAAATTACCCCATTATCTGATATGAGAAGTGAAACAAACATCTCGCATATGATTCACGAAGATGACAAAAGAGTATACCTGATTTCTGAAAACGCTCTTGACTTTGAAGAAAACATGAATGGTTACATAGTTGTAGGAAGCAAAGGCTCTCATCCCTTATTGATAGAATCAGTTGGGGCCGATAGGAATGGAGACTTCTTTGTGACACTCGCTGCACTTGATGGTACAGATGATGTCATAGTCGCCAAGTATATTCTCACACCAGATAACACAGATGTCCTCTTTGCTCTAAGACGCAGGGGGGTCATAATGGGTGAAGCGAGTAAGCATACAGAGAACATTTCACATTTGGGTATAGTGGTTGAGGGCATCATCAGTAATATTTCCGAGGATGGGCGAGAGTGTGAAGTCCTGAGTATCGAGAAGGTTTGTGATAATCTTGGTAGATATGACTCCGTACAAGTGGGTGAGTTAATTGCAATCAGATGAGTGGCAATTAGATTCAACACGCTATGTTGAGAAAATGGTTTCAGATTTAATAAAGCACGATACTTCAGATAATTACGATGAGTCGTGGGGAGAATTCCTCGATAAGTTAGAAAGTTGGGATATACCAATTGATGTTCATATGTATATTGTGGATTTACTCAATAAACAGAGATTAAGTATACTTTTTATTTATCAAAAAATTGTGAGAAAAATGATACTAATACCAAACTTTGTAAATCCCTTTACTAAACCCAGTGGAGTGCATGGTGGGGGACACCAGATTTCAAAATTAATTAGTGGGCAGTCGACCCCAATACTAAATAGAAAAATAAGTTTCAAAGAAGTAAAAAACAATGACGGGATATGCAAAGCAATGGGGAAATTATTAGAATTAGATTCATTATATATGTTCAGGTTAAAGCCTAAACTAAGACAGAAAATAGAAGTAATTCTGGATTGGTGGGCACCCGAATATTGCCCTAATTATATTCTGACTGGTGGTGCTGACCAAATCCTCTGGGCGACAAAGGCAGAGGAGAAATTTGGGATATAATTAAGTACCAAGTACCGAGTCGGAGAGAAGGTCGGAGAGATAAAATGAGTGGGTTTGGACAACAAAAAGATGACGAGAGCGGAGTAGGGCGCTTCCCTGCCGAAGTGGTTGAGCGTTTGGAGGCATATGCCGAACGTGTAGGCATATCACTGGAAGAATCGAAAGAGCGCTTTGTGCGTTATTGTGAGGATGAATTCGAAGCAGACATGGATGATGTCCTATCAGAAGAAGATTGGGCAATTGACTTATCGGAATCCTTTTTCCTTTCAAGCAGAACGCAGCGAGCATCTTCAGCGCAGGGTACCAAGTTAGTAGGAATGTTTGTTGGTGCAGAAGGGCGTATTGGTGACAGAAACCAAGGGCTCAAGAAGGCAGCCATATCACGTTTTGAAGAAGACCCTGTCGCAGCCATTGAAAGTGGGTGGATTGGAAGATACAAGTGGTTGGACGAAGAAGACCGATGGGTTGTCCATACTAAGGCTGCTGTGGTAGACGCTACTGGTTCACGTGAAGAGCCTGACTTTGGTTTCCGTTGTAATGGAGACTGGCTCTGCCTTCTTGGTGGGGGTAAGCCCCGACCAGCAACAAACAATGGTCGATACTACCTATTCATTGGGAACACAGAGGATATGTTCGAATCGGATATTCGACTTCTGAAGATTGATTCTAAAGGTGCTGACCTTGATGTGGAACTCAGATACAGAGAACCATGTGTTGTTAATGTGAATGTACAAAGAGAGAACCTACCTGCTTTCCTGCACAACGTCTTTGAGACCCGTATAGGGTGGGTAGATAATATTGAGTATACTAACACCTTCGTAGGTGAAGAACTCAGGCATCTTCTCAAACCTGAAAAGTTCCTACGGAATAAACAAATGCATGATTACTATGTAGAACTTGCAGACCTTGTTGACGCTTATCATAAGGGGAAGGAGACATCTTCTACTGGGAAACAATACGGGCCGACAATCATCACGAGTGGCACAGTTGTACGCCACAATGCAGAAGCAAGAGGGGGTAGTGCTGGTGATTACTATCTGGTCGCCCTTTCATCTGCTGCACTGGAGCATCAGCAGGGTGACGGATTACAATCCGAGGTCCCAGTATTCATCGATGAGCAAGTAGTGAATCTAACAGATTCATTCCACGCTCCCTTCAAGGACGGTATGGGTCGATGGGCGGAACAGAGTAGAGTGTTCGTCTGTGGCCAAATCTCAGTGAATGTGCGAGATGGAAGAGAAGAGGCCCGCATTAATGGGACATCGATTATGGGAATAGAGGGAAGGTGTCGAAGGTGGAGAGACGGTGGAAACACTGACCTGTCCCAATTCGAGTGAGGTGATATGAATGGGAGGATTCGGAACAGCAAAATCAGAAGAGAAGCAAGCCGCCAAGCCAAAGAGTCAGGCGGACAGATTCGCAGAACTTCGTGAGGAACTTGAGCATCTCAAGACTATCAAGCCAGCGAGCCATGTATTCTGTGGTCTCATTGGGTATGAGAATTCAGCAAAGACGGGGGTTGTTGTAGACGCCCTGATGTCAAACGAAGAAGCAATCGCTAACGATGACATGCTTTGGGTTCTCGACTTTGATGGAGGGGCGTCAGCAACTCGTACAGGTCATTACAAAAATGCCGAGAACATCCGCATATGGGACCCTGTAGTAATGCAGCCCAATGCGGTCACTGCATTTGACTATCCTGCAACACACGACCGTGTTCTATCTATTGCACAATTCGCACTTGAACACGCTAAGAATCAGAGTCGCAAAGGATACGAAGGCCCCAGAATCTGGGGATTCCTTGTCACTGCAGTAGATGTCTTCGACGACATCTGTGTCGCTAACATGAAAATCACTGACCTTGGTACAGCAAAGGATGGTATCGAGGCTGCTAACCCAACCAAATTAGTTGGTAACCAATGGAACTGGACTCTTCGTTCAACTCGTTTCCACCAACTTACATACATCTGTAAAGAGATGGTGAAGTATGGTGTCAACGTATTCTACGAGACCCATCTCAAAGAAGCACGTGATGAGAAAGGAAACATCATCGCAGGCAGAGAAGGGCCCCCTGTGTGGGAGAAGACTACCCCCAACCACCTGAATCAAATCATCAGGTGTAGGAGAGAAGAAGTCCTTGATGACGATGGGAAACTCATTGCTACCGAATTCACTGCTAAGGTGGAGAAGTGTAAGACAAACTCAACGCTGCAAGGCTATACCGAAACAGTTCTCAGAGCAACTACTAAGGATAGGAAAGCAGAATGGAAAGGCTTCTCTCCTCTTCGTAAGATGGAGTTGTGAGCGGTTGGACAAATACGACGCTGAGAAAGAAAAGCGTCGTGCCGATGCCCGAAAGGGCTGGGCCACACGTCGCAAGAAACTCAAGGAGGTTGAAGAGGAATGAGTAGAGAAGGAGCCCCTGTGTCACTGGATAGCCTGCACACGCGTATGACCCACATGGAGAAGACTATGCACAATATACAAGCAGAGTATGCTATTAGCATTGGTAAGATTGAGAGATTTGCCAGTGAATTGAGCCATACTGTGAGGAAAATAGTCGAATCCGCAATATTAGACAATGCACGCAACATAATGAAGAACCAAACAGACGAAGTGGTGGAGCGAGTTGTTGAGATTGTACATAGCGCATACGAACTTTCTCAAGAAAATAAAGGAGAGTGAAGAGGAATGATACCAAAACTACACGACGCATTAGGTCATCTTGTGACCAGAGAGACTGACTGGTATAGACCGATGAATTGGCGCATAGACGACGAAAAGGAAATGGAGCAATTGAAAGATGTGATGCGAAACGAACATGACACTGTCTTCGGTGTGGTGAGTAGAAGAAATGGAATGCCGGATTGGGGATTCATCAAAGCGAAACCATTTGAAACTCTTGTAGAAGAAAATGGCCCCCCTGAAGCAGTAATTAATAATTGGAAAGGTCGCTATGAAGGGACTCGCTTTGCGAATGGTGAGGTCTGGTATGTTTCTGATACCCCATCAAATGTATCTGTAGAGGAACATAACGATGGAAGATGTGAAGGTGTTACTCAAAAGGGAACTCGTTGCACAGGTCACGCTAAGTGGCAATGGGGCAATTATTGTAGCAGACATAAATCACAAGGAGAGTGAAGAGGAATGATTACTGCCAAGTGCGATATATGTGGAGCCCCTGCCCCAATAGAAGTTGTAAGAATTTATGAGAACTTCTTAGATATGGGAGAAGACGCATGGTTTTGTGATAGATGCCCGTCCAACCCTAACCCTTTGGAGGGAATGGAATGACGTGGCACCCACTACCAGAAGGACTCACTATCCTACCCTCAGAGATTCACGGCCTTGGCCTATTTACTCTCAAGGATTTCTCGGAAGGACATGTGTTCGGTGTCAGTCACGTCAGAGATGAATGGTATCCGGGTAGCGTGATTAGGACACCGTTAGGTGGTTTCTATAATCACTCCAAGACACCTAATGCTGAGACATACGACCAAGGCAGACTCATCAAACTCAGGGCTATACGAGATATCAAAGGCGGAGAGGAGATAACATCACGCTATCGTTTGTACTCTATGAGGATAGGTGAAGAGGAATGAGTCGTATCTGTATGGATTGTGATAATAGGATATCCACTACCACCAATAAGGATATCAAACGATGTGGACGCTGTTCTCGTCTGAAGAGAGAAGAACTGCAGAAAGAGGAAGAACTGCAGAAAAAGAAATGAGAAAGAAGAAACAGGGGGTGATGATATGATTGTTGATTGGTATGATAGTAATGGCCAAACATCCCTGTACACAAGATATCGAGATTCCGAAGGAAACTCAGTGGTAAGACACATTGATTCTGATGAATTCAGATTCTACTTTTACGTTCCAATATCAGAACTGAGCCCTAACAAAATGAGGACTCTCTCTAACTATGAGGGGGTGGAAGTAGAGAAAGACACAGATGCTACTGATATGCGTGGTCGACCACTTGCAAAAATCTATGTTGACAGTATGTGGTTGATTCTTCAGAAAAAGATTCATCGTTTATTTGGTGAGACTTTTGAAGCAGATATGAAAATCACCGACAGATATCTCATTGACCACGTCAAAGAGATGCCCGATTGGAATCCACGGATATGGTGGTTCGATATTGAAGCGGACCCAAGAAAAGACTTCACTACGGTAATTGCTGTAAGTGACAGTTGGTCAGAGAAACCAGTAGTATTTGCTTGGTCTTCAGAAAGTGCTGAACGATTACGAGGGGGCGAATGTGACACCCAAGATATATCCCGTGTAGAAGGATACGAACTAAGAATGTACAGTTGCGAAAGCGACCTCCATGATGGGTTTTTGGATTATCTCGATGAGTGTGACCCTGATATGTTAATTGCTCACGCAATTGCTTTCTTCGATTTGCCTCATCTGATTCGGAGACTCGGAAGTAAAGTGCGGCGCTTATCCCCTGTAAACCGTGTAAGGAAAATACCGTACAAGGGTTTCTTCAAATCTACTGAGCAACCAATCACAGGAAGGTTAGTCTTCGATACTGCTGGTTCTGCTGATGATGGTACAGGGTTTGAAAGGGTGTGGAAAGATTCAGGGCAGGGCCAACTACCTTCTCGCAAACTCAATGATATCGCTGAGTTGCTCGGGCTTGGGTCCAAACACGATATGGATGTGTTTACTGGGTGGTATGAGCGATTCGATGAGTTTGTGGATTATTGTGTGCAGGACACACTCCTTCTTCGCAAGATTGATGAAAGGTATCACGTGAATGAATTCTTCAGGTCACAGCAGAAACTATGTGGCTGTGCTTTTGATTCCACTCACAACGCTACTCGTTTCTTGAGAACACTTGTAGCCCGACGTGCTGACTGGGCTATACCCAGTAACCCGAATGAAAAGATAAAGATTCAGGGGGCACACATACCCGACCCCACACCGGGGCGTTATAGGGATGTAGCCATTCTTGATTACAAATCCCTATATCCAAGTATAGTGACAAGCCACAATCTTTGTTGGACTACTTATCGTAAAACCCCCAATGGTAGTACTAAGAAATTAGACAACGAGACTCACTGGGACCAGAGCAAGAAAGGTCTCCTTCCATCTATCATCGATGAGATGGGGGGTTTGCGTGAAGAATACAAATCAAAGATGCGTTCATCTTCTGATGAAATAGAGCGTGTTGGTTGGAACATGATGCAGTTAGCAACTAAGCGTGTAATGGCGTCTCTCTATGGCGCTTGTGTTAACCCATACTGGGGCCTCTTTGCACCTGAAATTGCAGAGACCATTACTTTTGAAGGTCGCAAATCAATTATCCATCTCTTAGAAACCTGCGAGAAATTGGGTTTCCATCCAGTATATGGGCACACTGATTCTGTATTTGTGCAAGTTCCTTTAGAAAAGGCAAAGTTCCTATCTGAAAAATTAACGGAATCTGCGAGAATGGAACTCAATGCACCTACATTAACAGTAGAATTAGAGGCTTTCATGCAATATTTCACAATAGCAAGCAAAAATAGGTATGTGGGTAAAGTAGCCTATCCCAAAGAAGATGCTGGTAAAATGAAAATAGGTGGATTCGAACTCAAGGGCTTCTCTGCTTCACAGTTATCCAGAGATGTACAGAAAGCGTTCTTTGAATGTATCAATGATGGGGGGATGATTCATCAAGCAAGGGCAGCAATCAAGCCTTTCTTAGACAAGGTGAATGATTTAGAATATGTGTCCTGTGTTAATCGTATATCCAAGAACCCAGAAGATTACAAGGTCAAGAGTGTAAATGCTGCTACTGGTGCATTATTCTATAACAAACACATATCTAAGAATAAGAAGAGTAGATTTGTAGCAAGCGATTCTGTCAAATGGGTATATGTAGAGCACGATGACACCAAAGTCATCTCTTTCCGAGAGCCCGAAGACTTAGATGGCTACAAAATTAATACAAAAGTCATCATTGAAAAACTGATTATCTCCAAAATACTACCTATATGTGAAGCATTGGGTTGGGACCCATATGATGTGACAGGGTTGGAGAGGCCAGTAAAAAGAAGGAGGAAAAAGAAATGATAGATAATAAAGAAATAACAGAAAAACTGAATGCCATCGAAAAAGCGACCCCTCGGGGGAAGACTCTTGCAAAACGACTTATCAAATATGTTTTGGAAGAGGGGAATGTTAGTGGTGATGACTTGAAAGCGAAAATGAGCAAAGGTAAGAGTGGGATGACAAAAAACGAATACAATACCGCTCGTAGTCTTGCCATTGAAACGGGGCTTGTTGACCAAGTAGGAGAACGTAGGGGGGCGAGGTATGTATCAAATCTACCTAAAGAGGGAGTGGTAGAAGAACCCGCAGAAGAAGTCACCCAAGAAGTAGAGGAGGCCACTGCTATAGATAAAGAGCAACAATTCGCTTTTGCTGCTGGTAATATCCTACAAGCAGTACATAACACGCTTACAACAAAAAACACCTCTTATGGTAATAGTGTGCTGGACCCAATCAATATATTCTCACAGGCAGAATCTACCCCCGGACTTTTTGTTAGGTTAGACGATAAACTATCTCGTGTGAAATATGGATGGGACACAATGGATACGCAACAACGGCTTGATACTCTCGTGGATTTGATGGGATATCTAACTCTTCTTACCATGAAAGAGATGGAAGAATGACATCTCCCCGCTACGTAGTGGAAAAGAGAATTCATGAAATGATACAAGATTTGAAGGTTGGTGAGGAAGTGACTTCCAGAAGCCTTGTAGAGAAATATGTGGGGATATATGGGGCGATTTCTGCTCCTAATACACGTCAGATGGGTAGACTTCTCAGCCTATCTGGTCTGTTTTATGCAGACGAAAAGGTACTCAAAGGTGGGACAAGCCGTGTGTGGGTGAGGAATGAAGATGCGTGAATCTACATACAAGTGGGGGGCGGATTCCGATTTAGCACTCCGCATTACTAAATCGTCTATTGGTACATTCAAATGGTGTAAAAAACAATTCGAATTCCAATACATACACAGGCTCCCCCAAGAGACGAAGGATTACCACACACGGGGCATCAATGTACACGACGCTTGGGAATTCTGGAATAACAATATCAACCCCGTCCTCGACGAATCTAAACAACTGTTACTTAAAGGTGAAAATGACAAAGCGTTTGACCTTCTTTGGACTTGTATGCCCACTCCCGAAGAAGAATACCAATATGGTGAAGAAGAGCAACTTGGGCAACTTGTTAGATGGGAAATGGGGAGGTTACTCCATACAGATATTGACGATTTCCTTCCAATCGCTAATGAGTTCAAACTCGAAGTAGAAGTAGAGGTACTGGGTTATCCTATTGTGATGAAAGGAATCATGGATAGGGTATATCGGATGGAAGATGGGACTTCAATGCTGATGGAACTTAAGACAGGGAAATGGAAACCCAATAAAAGAGGGCACATGGCAGGAGAACTTGCTGTCTACAAATATATGATAGAGGCATCTGATGACCCCGCCCATGATTTTCTAAAACCAATAACTTACTACGGATATCGATTTCCCGGTGGGGGAATCAATAATGGTGATGGAGCACATTGGAATTTCGGTGAGTTTCGAAGGTCAAAGAGGGCAATGGAGAGAGTGCCCGAAGATATGGAGACAATTGTCAAAACGTATCTGGACATGACCTTTGACCCCCTACCCCAAGGACAGCGATGGAAATGTCAATGGTGTGAATATACGGCGTATTGCCCGGCATGGACTGATGTGGATGATGAGACTTGACTTCCCCAGAGAAGTTCTGGACATGTCTGCTTTAGGTAAAGGTTGGCGAAGAATAGTTCAGAGCAAAGAGGACCTCTCCAAATATTGGGCAGCAAGAAATGGGTCTTCCAATGTCTATATGACTGTATATGGGTACCAAAGAACGACACCACCATATCACAAGCGCTGTGATTATTCTACCGTCATAGTCCCTCATTTTGTTATGGACTTCGATGCTCAGAAGCGTGTTAATAGAGAGATGGTGGCAGTCCCTCTCGAAGAAGTACAAGAAGAGGTAATCCGCCTTCATGATTTTCTTTGTGAAGAAAGGATACGACACAGAATGTGGTTTTCTGGAGGAGGTTACCATATATGGGTAGCCTTAGACAAAACGTACACTGCCTCTTCAACGTCTGATTGTCAAGCAATTAAAAGGGCGGGCCTCAGTGTAGTGAGGAAATGGAGAGAAGACCTGAATCTTACTACCTTGGATACTGGGGTGTCGTTTGACCTGCAAAGGCTCATCCGAATCCCAAATTCATTTAACAGCAAACGAGAAAGATGGATGGTACCCTTAGATGAGATATTCTTACTCGTACCAATCGAAGACCTCCTTATCGAATCTGAAGAACCCCATCAAGGGTTTCATGAATTCGGTAATACAGGGGTCACATTGGACCTCAAATACGAGCAAGAGATGCCTGCTACTTCATGGGAAGGAGAAATAGGCAAAGTAGGCGATACCACACTCCTCCCTTGTCTTCGGACTAATGTTTGTGACGCAATCAATCCACCCCACCTCCCACGCGCTTATTTAGTGCAATTCTTGGCTCATCGTCTGAGGATGTTCATGCCCAGAAATGCAATTTCTAAAGAACAGAGTGGTGAGATTGTGGAGAATATATGCTCATTGATTTCTAAATTGGGGTGGGCGGACTTCGATGAAAGAACAACCAGAGGACATGTAGAGCATATTGTGAGTAACTATGATTTTTCACCATCGTGCGCTACCCTTACCGCTCACGATTTGTGTGTCGGTAAGTGCCCCTTCTACGACGGGACATGAGGGGTATGGAAAAAGAATCCGGCGCAAGAGTCAAAGATGGTGACTCCAGTATCCACCTTATGAGCCCTGAAGAAATCAACCGAGAAGAAACCTCCCACAAAATAGGACTTTACTTTAAACACGGTAAAAATGGGAAACGGTCCATGCTGAATTACTATATTTCTAAGGTTATTGCATCCGACGGACCCATGTGCCTCCAAGAAATGATACAAAGGTTACCAAAACGGTGGTTTACCATGAATGAATTGGCGAACCTTGTTTCAAAAAGTCGTTTTTTCAAAGAAAGGGGGTGGACGAAGGCTATTCCTATGTCCAATCGTTCATACATGGCCCCTATATGGTGGTTTTCTGACTACTTTTTCAACGAAATAGGTGGGATTGATGTCGAATCTTGAATTGTTTGTTGATTCAAATGAAAGGGGCCTCTTATTAGACGCCATAACAAGGCGCTGTGAGAAAGAAAAGGTGGATATAGTCAAAAAACGACTCGTTGTTGGTGATTATTCCACCAGAAATTCAATTATAGAAGCAAAATCGGTAAGTGACTTGAGGCAAAGTGCCCATAGTGGACATCTTTGGAGGCAATTAGAGAATCTCGACGCTAATGAAGCGAGACCCATTTTTCTTATCCATGGCACTGTGCAAGCATATGTCAAACTGGCAAAAGCACACAACCCTACTGTTTCATATCCAAAAATAGCAGCAGAATTGACAGGGCTTATAGCAAGAATGATAGCAGATTTTGATGTGAGCATCTTATCCTTCCCTAACCAATCAGAAGCAGCACAATTCATTGTCCGCCTCATCAAAAAGGAGAACACTTCTGCATCCAGACATGGAGTAAAGGCGGTAAGAAGAAGTGTATCTAACGATATAAGAAAAGATTTGTTGCTATCCATCCCCGGAATTGGGCCTCAATTGGCAGACCGCCTTTTGGAAGAAGTGGGGTGTATAGAAGAGATGTGTTTCCCAGAAAGCCTCGGCCCTGTAAAGGGCATCAGTAAGCGCTTGGCTGACCGCATTGTAGGGGTCCTCACATCTGAAGAACCCATAGAATGGAAAGAAAACCAGAAAAAATTGTTGATATAATTGAAAACATTATAAACTTCTGGCAAATCGTCAATTTTGGACATGGACGGAGTGGATGAAAGGTGCAAGGCGTAACCAAATACAAGGCAGTGAAAAAATACGATATGTTGAGAGGGTATCTTGAACATTTCAGGCAAGTTTCAATCAATAATGATACACCAGCCCTGTTATCATTCTTCTTCGCTCAGGGGCAAGCAGCGGTACCTTACATTCGAATCCCTTACAGTAATACACATCTCGACCCCCGTGTCCATGTTTTCTGGATTCAATCCAGTCGTACTGGGAAATCTATTGCGTGGGAATTTGTAGGTAGCCTCCTGAAAGAAGCAGGCCTTCGCACCGATTCATTCACTACTGGGTCTGACGCAGGTTTGATTGGCGGTTTCGAGCAAGATGAGGATGGGAATAACACTGCCACAGAGGGGCTTTTGGCTGGTCGTAAAGCATTAAATTTCGATGAAGGCTCCATTATTCTTACTAACAAACAACATTTCAGTGAAGTAGTACTTTACCTCCAACAGGCTTGTGCTGCAGTTGGTAGCAATTCTAACATTCTTGTCAAACATTTGAAGCCCGGCACAATTGAGGCCGAGTCCCTTGTGTCATTGTGGATTACAACATATCCCCCGAGCGGGGTCAAAGAATATGTCCTGACACGTGGTATTTTTCAACGTGTTCTTCTTTTCTGGAGGCACTGGTCAATGGATATGAGGTCCGAAGTAGAAAATATACGCCTTGATGGTTTCTTTAACAAACCAAAAGAAGACAAAGTGTCATTTGACGACCTTGTACAATATTTCAAAGATTTAGATAGAGATATAGCAAAAAGAGTGTGTAAACTGGCAGAGATAACACCCGCTGATTGGGAAACAAAAGAAAGACCCCAACAAGAAGAAGTAGTACAATCCATTATGCATGATATGTTTTCAGTGGAAGAGGAAGTTAACGTGGCATTGAGAAATGCAAGTGAAGATTACTTCACTCTTGTTGAGAATATGGACCCCAGTACATCAGAAGTAGTAGCATCGTTTATTCCGGGACTAAACAATTACACTATGATATTCGCCACTCATCTTGCTCTCCTTGAAGGGAAATGGCATATCCGTGCTGAACATATAGAGATGTCAAAAGAAATTTTATTCGACCTATACCAAAATCTGATTATCTGGCTTGAAGGCGAGGTACGAGTTGGCCAAGACGCACGTGAGAAATCAATGTCCATGAGTATTTGGAAAGAAGCATACGAAGCATGTAGTATGGTCGGATTTGATGACATTCGTGGTGATGGGTGGGTCAGAAAGAAGCACCTATTAGACGGATATTGCAAGAAGAAAGGAAATTGTTCTCTCGGTACGGCGAGAAATCACTATGGGAAGGTTATGGGTATGTTCAAAGAAACCACAAGTGGCAGGATAGCATTTGTTAGATTGGAGAAGGGTGAATGAAAAGGGATTTTGAGTTCTGTTCTATTTGTAATGGTGATATGGATATAGAGGGGAGAGGGGGCACTGCTGGATATATTGGGGTTATACCGTTCGCCTTTTGTGAATGGTGTTTATCAGGTGTATTCGACATGGTTAAGCAATCCCTTGGCTTGGAGGAAGAATGATGAGTGATATATTAGCCCTTGATATCGAAACTGCGAATTTCAGCCATGAAATAGGTGGCTTTGGTAACACCGCTATGTTTGAAATAACAGTGGCGGCTACATATGATGGTATCAATAAAACCATTTATTGTAATGAAGAGATAGAGGTAGACAACGATATTGTAGTAAAAGAACTCCACCCTAAAACATTAGGACAAGATTTGGAAGATTTCATATCTAAAGGTGGTAAGGTGATTGGGCACAATCTTACAGGTTTTGATTTACCCATACTAAGAGATTCTTTAGATTGCTGGGCCGCTGGTGAAATATTGAAAAATAAGACTTATTTCGATACTGCTAATGGTTTACAGAAGGCATTGGGGCACCGAGTAGCACTGGGAGAACTGGTAAGATATAACCTCTCAGCGTCTAAATTATTGGATTCGGAAGACGCTCCCTTTTTATGGAAATCGGGAAGGCACTCTGAAGTAGCAGCATATTGTTTGAACGACTCAGAATTGACGTTCAATTTATACAACCACATTTCGAATGAAGGTGTGGTTAAATCACGTTCCTTAGAAACTGGGGATATAATAGAGGTGAAAGTAATATGGTGAATGAAGAAAATATAAGCAAAAGAGAAGCACAGATGCATAACATACAGGCCGCAATTAGGATTACAGGTGCAGTAAAAAGCACACTCGGCCCCGAGGGGGCTGACAAAATGCTCACAGACGAATTAGGAAATGTGGTCGTAACTAACGATGGGGCTACAATTCTTCGTGAGGTCGATGTTTCACATCCCGCTGCCAAGATGATTATCCAAGCAGCATATGCTCAGGAACAGGAATGCTTTGATGGTACAACATCGACTGTTGTTCTTACTGGTGCCCTCTTAGAACAAGCGATAGACCTGCTACGAAAGGGAGTACACCCTAACCAGATTTCAAGAAGATATCAGGAATATGGGAATATGAGTATCGACTTCATCACTGGACTGGGGGAGGAGGGTACTTACAACTCTCCTGATGCCCCCGGAGATATTGGCAACCTTATCAGAACAACTCTGGCTGGGAAATCTTTGGAACCACATGCCGAACATATTGCTAAATTATGCCAAATTGCCATGAAAGACGCAGAAGACAGAGGGGATATCCGTATCCATTCAAGGCCCGGAGATATAGGGGATTCTTCTGTCTCGAATGGTATCCTTCTCAATAAAGAGTATGTCATCCCTACAGAGCACGGTGAGGCAATGATGCTTCTTACTGGTCTTGATGAAAAGCAACATAATGAAAATTTAACTTTACAGATAACCGCTCAGGAATATAAACAATTGGCGAACACAGATGAACTGACAGCACGTGCCAAATCTATTGTTGAGAAAATGCCAGATGGTGGAGTAATATTAGCCCGTGACCATGTTGCAGACCACATTGCTGTGTATCTTGCTAAAAGAAGCATAGCAGTCATACGCAGAGTGTCAGAAAGTGATATGCTGACTATCGCTCGTATGTTTCACACACGGATGGCATCTTCACCTGATGATGCAGATATCATCGATGTAGCCTCCTTTTGTTCGGAGAGAATAAATGACCTCGATTATATCTATGTAGAATCTAAGATAGAAAGCCAACCAGTATCCACTATCATTCTCCGAGGAGCCACCCCTTCAACCGTGGATGAGATGGAGCGAGGATTAGAAGACGCCCTTGGCGTGGCGTGGCTATTCTTCAATGGAGATTCAAAGAAAATCATCAAAGGAGGGGGTTTCCCACACGCTAATGCTGCTTCTTACCTTGCCTCTTTGAAGGATTGGAGTGCACTGGATTACCAAGTAGCAGTAGCGTATGCAGATGCCCTGCGACAAATTCCATTCACAATAGCGGAGAATGCTGGAGGGGACCCTCTGGTATTCCATAATGCGCTTGCCATGATTGATTTCAATGAAGCATCCCAAGGAGTGATTGTTGCTAATGGGGACCCAAGCATAGGAGTCCCTGAACACTATGAACCACTGAATCTTGTTTTATCATCAATCCGCAAAGCCACGGAAGTAGCAGTTGCTATTCTTAGAATCGATGATATCATTGGGCGAAAGCCCGCCGATGCTTAGATTTCATCTGTTTATCTTTCCAAATATGCTCGCATTCAGTACATTCCCAGAGTAAAACTCTATCATTGAGTTCACTCATTTTGTATTGACCTGCTATACGTTTTGGTAAACCCACGTGATTGCAGAACGGACATATTCTTTCTAAGCGTTGTAATAATCTGCCCATACTTTCACTTCTTGTTACGCAGACCTGTCCAAGCCATCTCTTGGATTTCATCGGAAGTGAGTAGGCCTTCCCCCACAGCACCTCTGAAAATTGAGTCCAGCCATCTCTCGATATGCTGCATTAGAAAGACATACAATGTACACATC
>Ga0098061_1000401_pt1 | contig 20502 bp, 21 predicted proteins | sample 22_taG_FD_92579 | JGI IMG/M metagenome (GOLD analysis project Ga0098061, IMG submission 92579) | Marine viral communities from the Subarctic Pacific Ocean - 22_ETSP_OMZ_AT15343 metaG | ecosystem: Environmental > Aquatic > Marine > Oceanic | place: Subarctic Pacific Ocean | collected 2015-01-20
GCTGAAGCATAATTAGTAACATCACCATCACCTGTAATTGATACAGTACCTGTGGCTGCTGTTGCAGGAGTATTAGTAGGGAGAGAAGTAGAAGATATTGTAATATCTGATGCGGGATAAGCATTAGAAGCAGAAGCAGATATTAGTTGATGTGAAGTAGCATTATTCGAATAATAGCCTGAATCATCATAATATCCAAATAACGTATTTTCAGCAGTGATTACTGGTAGTGCGGTTTCAATTGTCTCAGTAGTACCATCTTCTGTAAGTTTGGCAACTATCTTGTATTCTGCTGGTTGATTGTAAGAACTACCTGTAGCACTTGTTGTATTTTCTAAATATAATTTAAGATTTGTATTATGAAACAACATCATCTTTTGCGTAAGATAATTAGATGTTCCAAGATAATTTACACTTTCGTATGTAGCCCTTACTGGATTAGAATAGTCATCACTAGGATAGGGAGGAGTCTTTGCTGAAGTCAAAATTCCATGTCTTCCGGCAGTTCTGCTACCTATTCCATTTACATCATAAGGCGTAATAATTGCTTCTAATGTAAATGAATCATCATGCGCCCAAATGCCTCTGTTTCTAGTAACCCCACTAGTAGTCACATGCTTTTTCAGATTTTCATTATTAGCCAACGCTACAGCATTAATTGCTTCAAGAGTAATTTGAGTGGCTGTAATTGCACTGACAATTCCTACTTCACCTGTGCCTGTAGCATCGAAAACAGTATCCCCAACCTCAAATTTAGTAGTAGCATCTACTGTATCTACTGCAATAGTGGTGCTTGCGTTTGAAGTATACGTCGCGTTAACAAGAACTCCTGATGACTCAACAGCAGTAGCACCCTGCGTTATTGCCATATTATAATCGAGATTGAGATAGCCATTACACATCAATGGGAAAACTAACTTGTATGAATTCTCAATATATGCATTGACCATGTTCACCCATCCAAGAAGTTATCAGCCAGTACCAATGCTTCTTCGAATTCCATATTGAAAGTGACTACAGGAAATTCCGTACCTGTCAGAGCAGTACCGAAGGACCGAATAAATCCAGTCACTCCCATAGCATTTTCATCACTAGCAGTTGTTGATTCAAAATAACTAGCATTACCATCAGTACCCTGAAATTTTGTAAATGAATTATCATACCCTCTATTCTTCCATGAAAAGGGAATGGTAATTAATTCTGAGATATCCACAGCACTAGCATGGTTTGGGTCATGAGTATTATCGTGATAATCAAAGTTCTTGTTTACTCGACTAGGAATGAGAATGACTAATTTATTCAAGGATTGGTCATCTTGAAGTGCGCTTGAATCTACATAGGAATGTAGGAGTTGTGCTAATTCAAATGATGTCATCGCCACTGTAGAAGGGTCTTCTGCTCCCCCCTTGTTTTTGATAATGGTTTGGCCTAGTAATACACCTTCCAAACTAATTGTCTTTTGTGCCATACCTATGTCTAATGCTAGATTGGTAGCCTCTCCTCTAATTGCCCCTGAGAATGGAATTGGTACATTCATCACACTCTTATTCGTTTGAATATTTATTGAATTTACAAAAAGTGGAATGCGATTCTGTTGACCAGTATTGAACCCATCATTTCGCCTTTGCAGTTCTAAGAACACTTTGAAATTTGTGAAAGATTCGCCCGCCATCAAAATCCTCCTGTAGCACTTGTGGTTCTATTCATGCGTATTCCTATCTCTCTCGCAACCTTCTGTGCGATATCGCGTATCTCCATATCAGATGCACCTACGCGCCCATTAACATGAACGTGTATAGTATTCCCACCCATTCCCCTACTTGTCGCATTGGAGTGAACTCTTGCACCTGCTGGTAATGATACTAATTCCGGTCCTTCTTCTCCTACTAGGGCTATTCCATCAGAACCTGCAAGCAATCCTCTTGCCCCTCCTCCTAAGAATTTAGGCAACTTTGCCTTGATTCCAGCAATTATTGATGCGCCTAATGCTCTCAAAGCAGCAACCACAATCTTGCCTAATGCCACCACTGCCGCTACTAGAATGACAAACACCGAAAGGAATACTGTCCTCATCCCCTCCCATACTTTTCCAAAGTCACCTTCAAAAATTCCTTTGAGTATCGTCCATATTCCATCTAACATCTCCGATAGGCGTTCTTTGATAATCCGCATTTCGTTGCCTATTCCTCCCATACCGTCTAAGAACTTCTTGAATCTAGGCCACATCTTTCGTAATATCATCATTACCAAAGTTGCACCCATGATGAACAACATTACTTTGAGGAAAAAAGATAGTCCCACATCGATTAATCTACCCAATTTAGTTAACTTCTTTCCCATCCATTCTCTAACCTTTTTTCCTTTCGCTGCCCAAGTAGTTTGCTTGTGAATATCTCTAGCCATTTTTAACTTTTGAAACATTCTTGTAAATTTATTTCTAGTAAATCCAAATGGCCCTTTTGCTTCTACCATCTTATTTTTATATTCGCCTGTTTCTTTGTCCTTTTCCAATTCTTGAACCATTCCTTTGTCGCCTTTGAGGAATTCCATTACTCCTGCTTTGCCCCCACCACCCATTTTCTCTTCTAGAGCAGTGATTGTTTTGGAATATTGTTCAGTTATTTCTTGTTCTGCTTCTTTAGCAGCCGCAATGTCACTATAACCTTGAGCAATTTTACCTTTCATCACGGCTTGATAATACTCAGATTTTGTTACGTTCTCCAAATCATATTTCAATCCTGTCATTGTTTTGCCCATTTTTTGAGCAGCCTCTGTTTGCTCCAATTGAGATTTCAACATTTTATTGTTGGCTTCATTGAACACATTGATAACGTTACCCACAGCACGAATGCGGTTTTGTAACTTCCAAAGACCGGAACCTGAAAGTATCCTTGAAGCAATATTCCAAAGTTTGCTCTCATTAGATATCTGACCAAACTTAACAACGAGACTATCTGTTTCTGCATTGAGTATGGAAATAGCATCTGTAAGTGCAGAAGTGGAAGAAGCAACATCTGCCATTCTAACTACTCCTACTTGCCTTTTCTATTTCCCTGCCTTTGAGTGCTTCCACTTCCCCATGAATCATCAGCATATCCAACATCGTAGACATTGGCGTGTGTTGTGCGTCAAGTGGATTGATTGCGAAGATTTTGCAGTAAGTGTATAGAAGGATTTGAGCGACTATCTTAGGGTCGCTTTTTCTTCCTTCTATTGCTTTCCTAACTAATCTTCTTTTCCCGTATCAGCCTCCATTATATCAGCGAAAGGATTCGGTAGAACGTCTTTCAATTGGTTTCCAATGTATGGACTCAATCTCAAAATTTCTACAGTAGATAATTGAGGCTCAGTTTTCTCAATGAACTGTTCTGCCATGAATCGATACATCTTATTCAGGTCTAAGTTCATACTGTTTTCTTTCATATCCATGACCGAAGATAAGGCTTGTTCTACTTGTAGCCAAGTAGGTTCCCTAATCCATATTTTCATCACTTCGGATGAATCCGGGCTTACTTTCAGTTCATGGCATTCTGTTTCTGTTCTTGCGAACAGCATATTCTTGTCGCTTACTAATACTGTCATTTTATTCAATCCACCTATTACTAACTTACCAAACAAACAAACAGTGTTTGGTGGAATTTGAAATTATGTTGCTTAATTTTGTGTAGCAACACCTCCAATGGAGACTATGCCCCAAGTGCCTTGATAGGTGGCTGCATCCAATGTCCTTGCCGATACAGTCAACTCTACCTCTACTGGTCCCTTGTCTTCAGGGAAAGGAATTGATACGCCATTGACTAAGTAGTTAGAAAACGTGAGTTGGAACTTGTCTCCATTGCTTTTAGCGAATGAGAAATCAATAACACCAGTAGTATGTTCTGTTTCACTTCTCAGTTCATCCCATAGTTTTGTGTCAGTAATGAGCATAGTGAAAGACAACTCATATGTGCGCTGTGCCGGAAGATGCGCAGAAGTCACTTCCCTACTATAATTACCAACGAACCTTTGAGGCTGTAAATTATTTGCTATTGCTATTGAACCAGATTTGATTCGTGCATACGTTTGACCAAATACCTTGATTGCTCCTTCTGAGAACATAAAGGGTTGATTGTTAGCATCGGTACTATAATTCTGTAAATCGCCAACAGTTATCTTACCACCATTTGGAATATGCCCATTGAAATCTGAATGTATGTCAGTATTGGGAATATCAAATGCTCGACGGGTGACATAATCAATACTACACTTGACTTCTTGTGCTTCCTCAAAATTCAGTGTTAGGTTATTCACTTGACAACCAGTGAACACTCGTGATAGCATGTTCTCATTAGGGTTATTCGTATCAAGAATGGTAGTTGCGGTTCGCCCATCCTTCCCATACACTACTTCTAAAGAGAAAGAAGGAAGAATGTCACCATTGACTTCTGTGAATGTATATGCTATTGGATTGCCAGTCCACTTGAATATATCAGCATTCATACTTGCATCGTCATGCCTATATCTTGGTACATTAGAAACATGTATGGGTGGGTATAGACATCCACTAATACCACGAACGATGGTTTCTGCGCTCTCATCAAGGAAATAATCATTCACAGAATCATTTGCTAATGCTGTTGTTGATTGGATGGTTGTGGTAACCCCTCCTGCTCCATCATTATCATCGATAGTCATCTTACCTAGAGTGTAGTATAACCATGAACCGTTATTCATAGAAATATCCATTGAACCTCCACTAACGGTTTCATTACCTTTGAATTGATATGTGAGATTCCTTGTGCCACTTACTGCGAGATTCAACTGTTTCACTTCTACTTCAACATTGGGCGGATTAAATGTGTTTACTAATCCAAGCCAGTTATCTCCTAGAAGAGAAGTTTTGTCTGATGATAGAATTGGTCCCGGCACAGGTGAACCATATGCCAAGATATGCACATCTACTGCACCTGTAGGAGTTTGAGATATGTTCTCATTGAAAGTAATAGTTAGACTTGAATTATCTTTGATAACTAGATATTGCTCAGGTGTAGTATTGTTATTCGTTTCGATTTTAGCCACACATCCTTTGTATAGACCCGGAATCAAAAGGAAGTCATCATCTACTGTCCCTGCCAATGTTGCAACTGCCCCACTAACTGCACATTCATCCAAAAAGATATCACACTCAGGAACCAATGTTGCCATTGCCCCCGCGCCAACAAACACTTCATTGCTTACCAAATTTAATCACCTACACTGTCCGAGCGAACCTCTTCATCTCAACCGCTAACTTGTAGCCCAATAACCTTTTACCTCTGTCATTTGCCTCTGACCTACTTTGCAATTTAATGATTTCTGCGCTTTCCTCTACTGCGTTCGAAGAATTGCCATCTACATAGACTGTTGGTTTCAATGAGTTATTTTCTAAGATATAACGTGTAATTCGAAATAGTGCTTGTAGTCTATCTCGTGAATAAGTTAACCCTGTTTCAGTATTTTCGGCTGTAGGTGTTTCGCTAATGGGATAACCATCAGCAAAATCTCTCCTATGCAATACTCGTAGATGTAATGTAAAATTATATGTCTCATTTCTAACTGCATGGTCAATCGTAGGATATTCTGAACTATTGCTATCTTCATACACAATCATAATGGCTTTGCTATCTGCATCTACCCGTCTTCCTTCATTGGGTTTGACAGAACGGATATCAATAAATTTTGGAGTTTCCGCATGACCTGATGTTATTGAGCCAGCACTCACTAATGTTGTAGCGGCGGTAGACCAATTATCAGTTAGTAGTCTAAGTATGAATGTGACTTCATCCACGAGTAATCGCCTCACTCATTTGTTTCGCAAATGCCACATCAGCCGCTTTAAGTGCCTCTACGGTAGCAACATCTTTTGATAATGCAAATTGCCCAAACCCTATTTCCTTAAGCATTTCATTGCGTTCTAATTCTCTTTCTGCCGCATCCCTTCCAATCTTTAAGGCTCGAAGAATATTATTTTGTATCTTAGTAGGATTAGCCATAGTATCACGAAATGAAGTGTATGAGGTTCTTCTTACCCTCAAGAATCTTATGTGCTTCTTCAATTAAGATATCGTGTTTAGTTTTCAAATCTATGTTTGAGCCAGTGTCAGCAATAAGGATAGAATTGTCATCATGTCTAATGACTTCTGCTGCTACTAATTTTGTCGCGGCTTCGTGTATGGTTCCCGGCACTCTATAATCTCCGGCAACATAAGTGACTCGTATCGAATGCTTCATTGTAAATGGATATTCTTTCAAGAAGAAAATTTTACCTTCAGAATTTATTGTCCAAAAATCTTCTAATCTTGATTGAGTTTCATTATCAGTGAATGCAGTCACATTTCCAAAAGTAGAAGTTATTCCACAATTAGAACCGTCATCTCCCATAAGTTTTGAAGAGATAACTACAGTATCACTTGCTTCAGTATCTGTGGTAGCATAAAAGAAATCTGAAATATTGACACTAGCATTACCATTAGCAGTGACAGATTTAGCAACCGTTTCACCAGTAAATCCAGCAGTTTGTGCAGGAAATACTTCATTGATTGCATCTGCTATTTGACTGGCCGTAGTTTTAGGTCCGTATGTATCGTAGAAATGTGAATTTTCTGCGACTGCAAACGTATGACTTCCAACAGTCAACACAATTTGCCAATCAGAAGTAGTAGTAGTGGCAGGTACTTTCACTTTAGCCGTGGCTGATGCTATATCTAGCCAATTGTCACCTTGCCAAACTTCTAATCTCAATAATTTTCGAACTTTCGGATATTCTAATTGTACAAAACCAATGTAATTTTGCCAATTCCATACTGGATAATTGCTATGTCTAAAATTCGAAAATGAAGAATATTCATCTTTGTAAACTATGGGACGATACGAATGTTTTGTGATATCGTCTATTCTTTCTTCTACTCGCTTAATCAAAGCACCCACTTCTGCTATGGTTGGTGTGGTAAATGCCGTGAAAGATTCTATTTGGAGAAGATTGGATACTTCTGTATGTGTAGTGTAATAACCCTTACCTGTAGTATAATTTGGGTCTATAGTAGTGAAATCGCTAGGTGAAGATAGTTTACCCATGTTAAGCACCTAGTCCTTGTTTCATTTGTGCATAGTTGTATTGTATTCTTTTCAATGCTGTTACTTCCTCTGCTTTCTCTTTATCGTGCATACTACTCTTGCTTCGCCAACCCTTCTTTGATGAGAATACAGTATGCTTTGTGTTTAAGGCCTTTCTTGGTGATAACTTATCAGATTGTTTATCCTTGTGTTGCCCAAGCCACATTAAATTCATTTCGGGTTGGTCAATTGAAATGTCTTCTTCGTCTATGCCAGCATATTTGTACAATGCTTCGTTAAGTTCATCTTCTTCTAATAGATGAATTAGAATGGCATCATCTCTTTTCCCTACCCACCCCACTAATCTATCGAATGTCACTTTATGCTTAGACATATCATCATAGAGTTCATGAATTTTAAATGTCATAGGTAATTTTCCTTTCGGATTGTAGAATAATTTTGCGTTTCCTAAATTGACTTTTGTTCCTGTCTCACCAATTTCTACTTCCCCTACTTTCCAACCTTCGTCTATCGCTTTCCAAAGTTTGGTTAAATCATCATGGAGTTCTCCTATTTCATCGAGAGAAGTTCCATAATTTCGAGTAAACTTATTCCAGTCTTGAGTCAAAGTTGGTACTCTTTGGAAACTGGGTTCATCTGTTTCAACAGGTTTAGTGAGTTGTCTGCCTCTAGCCTTTGAAGGTCTAGGTTTTTTGATTCTATTGAACCAACTTTCCACTGATTGTGGAGTATCCTTAGATTCCCCAAATTGATGTTCTATTGGTTTAGTTTCATCAGGCTTACCTTCTTCATCTGTTTCATAGAATTGTGGTCTACCTTCTTCATCTGTTTGAGTTTCATCTTCGCTGAAAGATTCTCCCCTTTCAAGTGTCTGCTTATCCTCTAATATCGCAGACATTATTTTGACAATATCATTACGGAAAGTAGAATCATCACTCCCATATGCATTCAATAGACCTTCTACATCTAATTTCATTTGAGTCTTTAATGCATGATACCGCACAAGTATATACCCCACTTTGAGCAATTCAGGCAAATATACCTCATCATAATCTTCACTTATAGTGAGATGTTTTCGTAAATTCAATAAAAATTTATCATATCCTGAATCATCATCTTTCCAATTTGGCATGATATATTTGATTGTGGTCATCCCAATTTCTATTTTTCCATTTGATGGGGTAATTGAGGCTAAAATATTACGCTTCAATCCATTATCTGAATCGGATAACAATGCCCTTTTGATGTCATCTTTCTGAAGAGAATGTAGCCGATTATTCCAAAGTTCTCTTGGTGAACTGTATTTCACTTCTTCACCCTTGTAATTTTTAAATTTGAAAGTAATTCCTTCCCAATCAGAGAGTCCTTCTCCCCAAGTTTCCAACAGTTTACCTGTTTCCTTCCCATCGATAATTTCTATCTTACCTAATAGTGTGACATACTCTATACTATTCTCATCTACTCGTTTAATATCTCTAGATTGCCCATATGCCTTTCGTATGATATTAATAGCCTTCAACATTTTTTCTTCTATTTCAGGTTCTACAACTGTTACTTCATCACGTTCTTCTTCTTCGTCTTGTTGTTCTCCAACATTAAATTCTTGAATTTGTGCAGATTCTCTATGTTGGGATGTTGCTTCTTCAAACCTACTGTTAACCCTATCAAGCATTTCTTTTGCTTTATCTGCATCGAACCATCCTAATCTTTTGAGTTTTCTAATGTATTTTTTAGCACTCTCTTTTTGATTTATTTCTGTATTGATGTCAGATGATTCGTCTGAATTTATCAATCCCTCTATTTTTAATTCAAGTTTCTCTCCTTCTTCTGAAGACACCGAATGTTTACTGGTTTTTGCTTCTGAAATATCAACTTGCCATTCATCTGTTTTCGTATCATAATACCCATACAAACCCATAACATGTTTCATATATGCTTCAGTATTAATTTGAATTTCTTTCTTATCTACTGTGATATTTTCTAAAAATGATTCGAAAAGTTTACTACTTCTATCTAAATCAATAACTGGTGTTCCTTTATCGAATTTATCCAATAGATTTTTGTTCCTATATTTTGTCTCAGTTTCCTTTGTTTCTTTTTGAGTCTTACCTTTAGGTACATCTGTTTTTAGTCCTACACCGAACTTATATCCAATTACTTTCTGTATCTTGTTATCACTTTCTAAATCTCCCATTAGAAAGTTGTCATTATCACTTTTCATATTTTCAAAGCCTGACTTACTTATTTTCAATTTATCAAATTCTTTGGGAAGATACCCAAACAAATCTTGTTGTAGAAGACTCAATACTGAAACCAAATTCGTGTCATCAAGTTTTTTGGTGAAAAGTTTCAACGCTTTGTTCAATTTCTTTTCTGTAAATCTCAGTTCTTTACTAGAATATTTGTATTCTCTGAAATCACTTTCATCTAAATCTATTAAAATTGGTACATTACTATTGACTGTCTTCATTTTACTAGTTCTTGATTTTGCTAAGTCTTTGAACGCATATGCTGCTAACATGGCATATGCTTGATTTTCCATAAACTTTTCAAAATCATCAGAAGCATTGAGTTTCTCAAAGACAAGATTAGTCATCTCTAAGTCTATCAACTCACCCGGAATTTTCATTCTTGGGTCAGTGCGGTTAGGAGCCTTAGAAATTACCATCCATCAAACCCCACCTTATGCAAGCCATTTAGCCCAAGCGATTCCTTTACTAACAGCGTTCGCCAGTCCAAGACCACTTGCAGGTGGCGTGTAAGACATTTGACCCGTTTGAGGGTCTATCCAATATGGATTATTCATGTTATCATATCCCGCAGGTGGAATAGGATATCCTGATTGGTTATTCATTGCCATTTGCTGTTGCACCATTTGATTGTTCATTCCAACAGCAGCACTACCTCCTGTAATCATCGAAGGGTCCATCCCTTGTGAATTACCCATCATAGGTTGTTGCATCTGTTGCATCTGTTGCATCTGTTGTTCTTGTGGTAGAGTAAAACCTTGTGATTCAAGATATTGTGTTTTAGCCATCCTTCGCTGCATAACCACTTCTGAATTAATTGCCGCACCTAGTAATGCTTGCAAATCTAATGCTATGTTTGCTTGTGTAATATTATTCAAATTATTAGTAGCATCTGTAGACAAGGCAAGATTGCCATTATTGCTAGAAACAAATTCAAGATTTGTAAGGACATCGCTAACGACTTTCTCAACAACATCAGTTACTAATTGTGCTAATGCTCCAAGAAATGCTTCACCATGATATTGAAAGAAATCTTCAACATGATTTTCTTGCAAAGTCAACAAATTATTCATGGCTTTGAATTGACTTTGTTGCCCTGTTTGTAATTCATTGTAAATTGCTTTGTTACTTGTTCCCCATACCATTACTGTTCACTCTCCTCTCCGACGAGTTCTGTTGTGACCTTAGTGCCTTCGGTCAATAACATTTTCACTCTCTCGTTAATTGAATCTTGTTCAATGACCAATCTAAATAATTCTTCTTCCTTGCTTTCTATTTCGCTTTCAGGTGGTTTAATTGTCCAACCCACACTTGATAATGACATGATATCATTTTGTTTTAATGTGGTTAAGGGTCCAGTTACAACTGCTAAAGGATTCAAAGATGAAACCTTTGGAACATATGCACTAAATGAAAGCCCATGTTCTTCTGCAAGTATTTGTTGCTCAAGCATCTCATACTGTCTATGTAATTGAGCGTGTTTCTCACAATAAGTACCTCTCATTGGATATCCTTTACGAACTTTATGAAGTGGTAAAGGTGGTCGTAGAGTATCGCTTGCTTCCCATATTTTATGAGTTCCACATATCACACATCTGTCCTTAATATTGTATTTGAACTTGTATGGGATTTTGAGAAATGTTTTCTTCTCAGGCCACATAACCCTGATAATTTCTTGCAATTGTTTCTTAGGTTTAATATTTTTATACTCATATTGCATGATAGAACCAGCAGCCCTTGCTTGGCCGAATCTATCCATGAATGCAGAACTTGCAATGTTTGTTGTTGCTGCTCCAATTAAACTTGGGGGTTGAAATTGCATTGACATCTACACCACCGAGTCAGTAGTCCCTTATCATCGTTAGGACTCCCCTGTAAACCATTTCTGAATCTGATTTAGCACTAACAATATATTTGTAGCAAGGAACGCCTTTATCATTCAAACGTTGTATTCCATCTCTAAATGCTGCAAAAATAGGATGTTGTTCTATTGGGCCATCATGTTCATATTTATCTTTCCACAAGTCAAATTTATTAGCCCATATTCCAACGGCTAAAGGATAATCAGAATCGCGCTTTTTCTTTCTCTTACTGTTAATGTTCCATTCATTTGCACAAATAGTATCTACAAGAAATGTCCAACATAATTGTTGTTCAATATCAAAATGTTTGTCCATGTGTCTATCATCAATCATGAAAATAATATATTTCACATGACGAGTTCTCATATCAGTCACCCAATCATTCCAATAGACTGTCTGCCCCCCAATATCGGCAGTTTTCACAGTATGAGCATCGCCGTCTATTTTGATAAATTTCCTTGATGCACGTTGAGTACCTACAGTCCTAGTTTTGATATCAGGGACATCTCCCCTTGTACGAAGTTGGTGATTCATTGTGGTTTTACCCACTTGAGAAGCACCATAGATTCCGAAATTAATAGCATGGATTCGTTGATATAACTTATTTAGTCCCTCGACAAACAGTATGGCGAAACCCGCCATTACTGACAAAGTATCACCACAGTTTACCTAGTAAATCCGTAAATCCGTTCCAAACAATTGAAACTGTGTTTATTCCAAAGATAGCAAGAACTTGTCCTATAGTGAAACTTGTGACACAAGCCATAATCCCCCAAAGCCAAAACCTTGCTCGTAGAAACCAAATGTCTGCGGAGTGCGCTCGTTGTAAGTCATATGCTAAGGTGGATTCATCGAATCCCATTAAAATTTCGCCAACCAAACAACTCACTCCCTCATTGGTCTATTGTCAAAAACTTCGGACTAAGCGTTTCAGGTTCAGGTTCATTTTTGATGGTTGGTAAGTTAGTATCCCCATAGGGTTGAATGTTGTAGGACTGTTGGAATTGTCGTAGAGATTCTCTAACTCTTCGCTTGTTGTCTTCTTCCCTTTGCTTCCTAGCCCAATAACCATCAATAGCCCTACGCAATAGAAACTCTTCAATGTAATCCGCAGCGAATAAATCCATCATCACCATCATAATCAATATTGCTCCCATTGTGCTAACACCAAACAAAGTAGCATGTGCTTCTGCTCCGTATGGGAATGAATATCCATATTGGGCATAGAACCATACGTTGGCGGCACTTACACCACCGACGAATAGAATGACCATCACTAATCTAGAACGTACTGATAAACTCGGCATATTTTCTCACGCCCAACAAACCGTGATTCCACATGACCCTGAACCTGAAATCTCAACATATATTCCATCTGAAAGCAACGCGCCATGCATATCAAACTCAAGATTAGCACCAGTCGCAGGAAGTTCAATTCTTATTACTTCATCTGATGCTGTCGTATTATTATCATGACTATCCCATATTTTGACTGTATTTGTTGCACTATCATCTTCCTTAGTAGCATACACTGCTATCAGTTTAGTTTTAGTTGCTTGTCCGTATGCGCCCGTCACACCACCGGGCGTAATTACTGCACTACTTGTTATTCTCTTACTAATTGCGCATCCACCTGTCATATTGATTCCTCTATTTTCTTATTATTCGCTTTTGCTTTTGAAGATTTCTTAGGAGTATCCTTTGGCATTTTTTCTTCTACCGGAGGTTTAGGCTTAGGTTTAGGTTTGGGCTTGGGCTTGGGCTTGGGCTTGGATATTCTAGGTTTAGAAACTCGCTTCTTCTTAGGAAAGAGTTTCTTAATCATAGATTTACCATCATCGTCTTTTTCTATGCCTTTATGGTGAGGAACTAATTGCTCTCGTTTGTATTTTGACAATTTAAGCAAATCTTTTTCATCTTGCTCATCTAGAATAATTTCTATATCGTCACTGCCCAAAATACTAACAGCATAACTAAGGGGCATGTAAGTGTCTTCAAAGTGTGAAATGGCATATTCTTCGCCACCCTTCTTGAGAAGTAGGGGTTGTAAACTTCGTGATTTAAGTCTCAATTTTGCCATGTTAGCACCTAACTAGAGGGTAATGACCCTCCTCCTGAGTTTATCAGGAGGAAGGCCACTACTTTATGTTTTACTCAAAGATGCCCGTAAACTCTAACTCGTACCGAGCCATAGTCCACAGCGATGCCTTCAGTGTTTGCGCCTGAAGCACCAATAATGGTGTTCAACTTGAACGAGTCACCAGCAGCATATGCACCAGCAGCATCAGTTTCAGCAACCACATAGGCTATGACTGAATCTTGTCCAGTTACCATAACCTGTGTTACTCTAGCCAAACCTAGACTTGCAGCAGTCACTGTTAGACCACCGGTAGCATATGTATCCATGTCGATGAGAGCATCAACAAAGTATTCATCTCCCGATACTCTAGGTGTCGTCATGCCTTTATGGTCAGCAAGTAGTGTTATTGCAACAGCCACTTAACCACCTCAAGCCGACTTCAAGTTCGTAATCTTACCTTGACCTCGGAAGAAAGAACAAGCAGTCTCGCCCATCGTTCGGTACAGTCCAGTGTTACCTAGCCTGTCAACTCCGAATGGGTTACCGTTAGTTATTCCGTCCTCAAAGTATTGGGTAGGCTTCATCACTGACAGCCACAGATGGTCTGTGTCTAGAATCATGATGTCACTTAATCCGTTGGTGATAGTAGACTCGGTTGTAGAACCCATGTCCTTCGCGGGGATGATGGGTATGTCGTAGTATGTTGCCACACGGAAACCGACTTCTGCACCCTTCGGACCCCTAACCCCGTTATGGGTAGGTACGATTTCTTTCCTGTCCATGAATCGCTCTTGCGATTGTAGCAGGTCAGAAATGTGCTGGATGGTATCGTATCCAGTTAGCATTACCTTCGGGTTACCACCGTTCTGTCGTAGTCTCCTAATCATGTCGTTCAGAAGAGTAAGGGTCAAGACCCTGCAACCTGCAACTGTATACGCGCTACCATAGTCAACTTCCGCATCAAGGAAGGTAGGGGAAGATGAAACTGTAATAGTCTCACTGTTATGACTTCCTCCAACCGTCGCTACCCTCGCATCTCCGAAGATGCGCAATAATTCAGGGTCTACATCAGGTGTACCGGCAGTGGTCGCATTTGTGTTCACTAAGTCATCCAAGTACATCTGCCCAATCTCAGCAGCCGAAGACACTATCTTGTACAAAGAAGTGTAGTTCTTGTCTATGTTCACGTTTGCGGTGTCAGTGTCATCGTACCTCTCAAGAGGGGTCAACAACATAACGTTCTGAACCTCTGCGTGGTGCTTGCCCATGTCCTCACGAACAATGGCCCGGATGTCACCTACACCATCATCGATGGCGGCCATCTCCATACCTAGTTCCGAGAACTCAAACTTGTGAGCAATCGTCTTCGGGCTGATGTACAGTTTAGTGTACTCAGGAGACAGTGCAACGATGTTACCCAGTGACTCATTCTCAAGAACGCCACCTATGTCATCTGCTGCGGGTGAAGTAGAACCTGCGGCTCCACCTCCAAGTGAGAATGCTGCATTAGCACCACCTTGAGGTCGTGACTTTAGCACCCTCCAACCAGACGAGGTGTAAGGTCGCTTTGCTATCATCGAAAGTGCGTTAACTTCCTGATTCAGCATTGACCAAACCTTCTGTCCGTAGAGAACACCATACAAGTCAGTTAGCCCAGTAGCAGCAGTGCCGCTAAATGGGTTTCCTGATGCGTCGTCGTGAGGAGTTCCGAATCCTCCAACAACACCTGCGCTCTTCAGTATTGGGTTTCCACCTGCAAAGCCCCTTAACCCGTAGGTTGAGGCTTCCAAGTCCTTCATGGTCTTGATGTATCCTGCCATGTTCACTCACCCCTCGCAAAGTTGTGTATATCTGACCACTCAAGTTCACCTGCGGCCTCAACTGACGTTGGGAATCCGTTAGGGAACTCAAATGCGACTTCCTCAATCTTCCGAATGCTTTCGTTCTTTTCAGAGAGAGACTTGCGAAGGTCAGCGAACTCTTCCTTCAAGTCAGCAACCTCAGCGCGAGCATCGTACTCTCTCCTCTCTGCGTCTGCTTTCTTAACGGAGATTTCACCCTCAAAACGAGCAGCGAAGGTCTTGCTTAGATTATCATAAGCCATCCTCTCCAATTGCTCTGCCTTGTAGGTTTCATACGCCTTCTCCACATTCTCGTTGCTAAGGTCAAGAGTAGTGAAATCACTCGACTCTAGACCCTTAGAGACTGAGAGAGCAGCAGGGGTTGCTTTGGGCTTACCGCCACTAACAACTTCCTCGCCAGCCTCACCATCTCGTGTGGTATCCTCATCGAGTGCCTTCTCTTCGTCGTCCAAATCGTCCTCATCTTCAGATTTGTCCATTTCCTCAAGCATCTCATCTTCTTCTTCTTCTTCCTTGTTGAGTTGCTCAACCTGTTTCATCAGGCCGTTCAATTCCTCAAGTGCTTTTTCCAGTTTTTCACTCATTTTTGTTTTCACCTCCGACTCTTGTTTTAAGATGTCGAATTTTGCTTCCGGGTTGATTCCTTTTTCACAGATAGTAACTTCATGTAATTCCAACTTGTCTATTTCGTTGTATTCTCCAAAATCATCAGAAGTTTTCTGTTTCTTTGAAATCGCTTGCCCTCCTATACTGAATGAACGTAATGTTCCTTTTCTGATGCCTCTTGAAATTTCCTTTGCCTTCTCTATGTCATCTCGCATTTTGATTACAACATAGAACCCAACGTCATCTACACCTGTTTTGTGTAAGACCCCGTTATTATCTCGGTATTTCTCGACAACCTCCCCAACTTGTACATTTGAATGATTTGACATTACATTACGATATTTCTGCTCTTCCATGTATTGTTTGACTGCTAAATCTAATGCATCTAGTGTAATCAAGTCATTTTGCTTGTCTACAATTTCTATTGATGCATATCCTCCTATTATCAGTTCATCTGACTTCAGTATTGTAAATTCTCTCTCCAAATCTGCCTTCAGCAACAGTTCTCCTGATACTAACACTTCATTCACCTTTTTCTCTTACTATTTAACTTACGTTGAACTTTCTGTTGGAAAACCCAGTTCTGCATGTTTATCTTGAGTAATATCCCATAAGTTGCTATCATCTTTCAAGTCTAGCATGTCTTGCTTCTTTCCAGTCCACACTATCCAAGTTTTCTTTTCGTTCATAGGTACTACGCGCACATGAAAGCGAGTTTCAAACTTATTTCCTTCTAACTTGTATTCATGGTAACCATTCTTTTGCACACCAAGAGTTAATTTCCCTGAATCTATTTCTTTTCTATGTTCACCTAATGTTTTACCAACAACAGCAGGGAACTTTTCAGATTTACCGAATAAATCATAGATGTCTTCTGCATCTTCAATATCAATATGCCAAAAGTTACGCTTATCATTAACATCTATAATGAAATCTAAATTTCCATCTTCTCTTAACGCAAGATTAAATTTTCCAATTTTAGATTCCTTCTTCAATTCCTCAACGTCCTTTTCTAAAACATCTTCCAATGCTGTAAACTTGTTAGGATGATGGTATCGTAGAGATTCTTGTTTTTTCATCCAAGTCATAAGTCTACCATCTGAATTATCAAAGACCTCTTCATATGTTTCAGGGAATTCTTTCTTAACGAAGTCAACAATCTTACCAAACGCGGTAGGTTTGTTAGCATATATCTCAAGTATCTCATTCTTAATCGCAATACGCAATTCAGAACGCCTTGTCTTCAATAATTGTTCTAGTTCAGTTTTCCATATATCTAGATTATAGAGAGCATTTTTCTGCATGAGTGAATCGCCTTCAAACCCATAAATTGTGAAACCATTCAAATCAGACTTAAGAATTATCTCAGCAGTACCATGTATATTATCTGTGATAAAATAAGACTTTTTTGTTTCATTTTTATCTTTTAACCCACTTGTAATGCTGAATGGATTAATTGTTTGCTTAATGCCAATTACTGCATCCTGCATATAGGACTTTTTGGTTTTGGTTGATAATTGTTCAAGAGTATCCAAATTATCAGATTCAGTGACTTCAGGAATTTCTATGACTTTTGCTGAATAGAGAGTAAATCCATTCTTACCCTTTTTTACTTCATCCACTTTGACCCTTACAATATCACCAATCTTTACTTTCTCTTTCGTGTTAAGTGCCTTACCAACTGATAGATACGCTTTGTCTTCCATCTCTACTGTTTTGTAATTCCTAGCAGTTTCTGCGGAAACTGGTCCGATACCCATTGTGTATGAATTCAATCCACTCTTGGTGGTTTTCTTGTCTAAAACAATTACATCCAAATCTACAAATTTTTTCCATTTAATCCACTTAGGATTTTTCTTCTTACCTGTATGATAAGTAGATTCTATGTCCTTGATTACCACTCCCTCAGAAGCAGGAAGTTCCATGATATCTTTCGCATAATCCCCAACTTCCTTTATTGAATCTGCTATTCGTGTATCTTGCTTAGATGGGAATGCTAACGCATCTGAGGAATGTTGACTGAATTGATAGAGAAGTATGTTATGCCTTTCACGCAAAGTTTCGTCTTTGGTATCTTTTCCATCATGGAACATAATATCAAACACATGCGCTTTCAGTTCTCCCCCTTTTTTATTCTTGAAAACGTGTGCAATAGTGTCTGCTCGATGAAGTGGTTCCTTCCCATCAAACAACATCAATTCCCCATCTAAGATGCAATCTCCAAATTGTTTGAGTTTCAATCTCTCAACTTGTTTTTCACATTTGTCAGTAATGTCCTTTTGATTGTATGAGTAAATTTTGATATTATCCTTTTTCTTATGGAGTTGTATTCTCATTCCATCGTATTTTTCTTGAACCAACCATTCTCCACTGAATCCCTTAAGTTCTTTCATGTCGTCTAATTCAAAGATTCGATACATTGGCTTGTTTGGTAAGACAAAATCTATTTCTGCTTTCTCATCGTCGCTTTTTGTATCATCACTTTTCTGCATATCCAATTCAACGAGATTATCCCACTTCTCTTCGTTATATGATTCGTTGTAGAGTTTGTCAAGCGTTTTGAGTGCGCCTTTGAATTTGGATTTGACCCTACTCGTGTCTTTGCCTTCTGCACCATAATGTTCTATGATGTACAGAGGAATGTCTTCTAATTCTAAATCTAATCCCATTACTCCTTGAGTAACGTCATCAGGTTTCAAATTCATTGATTCCCATATTTTATCAGGAAGAGCATTGGTGTGTGACCTCAAAGCATAATGCACAAATGCGACAAACAAACGTTCATTCTCAATTAATGTGTCAATGACTTCCTCACCGAACTTCTTCGAGAAGGGGTCACTCACTTTGTTTGATTGAAAGCGCATGTCCTTGATTGCTTCAAAGAGTCGTTTGGCTTCCAATGTAGTTGGGTCTTTGGCTGATGTTTCAAACAGAGTCTTCTCATCTAAATAAATTTTCAACTCAGAAGATAGAGCATTAAGTGAATCGAAATCCTCTTTCATTTGCTCTACAGCATCAGCCCATTCTTTCCCATATTCACCCTTATCCTCTCTAGCAGAGAGATAGGCGAATCGAGTCTTCTCAAAAAAATCTAAAATTAAACGAGTTAAATCTTCAGTTTCTTTTTCGAAGGCTAAACCTGATTCGACCACACAGAATCACTTCCTACTGAGGCCCGTACATTCTTTCGTCCATTGCTTGTGAACGTTTTTCTGCTGCTGCTTCTCTTTCAGAATAGGACAAACCTTCATCTAATTTATCAGGGTTTATTCCTTGTTGTTGCATTTGCCATCTTCGGAAATTTGGCCCTTCTGTTGAAGAACCCATTATCTGTTCCTTAGACCACGGCTTATCTTTATTACCTGCTTGTTCATTCCAAGCAGTAAGTTCTTCCTCAGTGATTTTGTCTTGGTATTCTTGATTATAGTCAGTAGGGTAAGCCATATCAGGTCGCCTATTTCTACTTGGGTCTTGGTCTATTTGAAGGCTCCCACCTTGGGACCATTGTGCTTGTTCGGGGTCATATATTGGCTCATTTTCAACCTTTAGAACGGCCTTCCATTCGTCATTCATATCATAACTCGAAGGTTTCCCGCGATGTTGCTCTGTCTCATCTTCTGTTCTAAATTCACTATCCATAGAAGGCCCAGAACTTATTACATCGGGGTCTTGCAAAATTTCTTGGAGTATCTCATGTAATTGTTGGGTGTATTGTTCCTTCGCTTTAGGGTCAGTTGCTTCTTTAATTTCTTGTTGTATCTTATCAAGAAGTCCTTCCAATTCAGGATGTATTTTTTTAATTTCACTCATTGCCTTTCCGAAATATTCCTTATCACCAACATGCCCATATCCCGAATTCACATCATCTGTTGCAATTGGATTATCCAACTTCTCTTTTGCTGGTTTCTTCTTAGGTCGCTTAACCTTGGTTTCCTTCCCATCTACTGGTTCCTTGTTCTCCAAGATACCAAGATGTTGTGCGTCCTGTAATATTGTCTTTGCTTTTGCGATGGCCGTTATAACCAACATTTCTTTCTTCGTTATTTTCTCAGGCATTTAATCATCCCATTTTTTCTACGATTCTGTGTATGTCTTCCCATTCCATCTTAGCAATAGTTTCCCCACTTGGTAAATCCCCACTTGTGTTCATTGCTGGCGTTGGACTGTTAACTACAACATACCCACTCTTCATTAGTAAATTATCTTTATCGTAGACTGCTTGTTCTAGATTCTTTACTTTCTCTACTAATTCTTTCATTAGCATAAGCATTTGTTGGTCTGTTTCTTCACTCATTTTTTATCCCTCTTCTTCTTTGGATATACCATATTTCTAATCTGCCCATATAGAACTTCGTAGTCCTTCCTTAACTCGGCAGCAGATGCCACTATTTCTAGATTCTTCTCTTCGAAGTTTTCCATCTTCTTAGTTAGATTCTTGTCAACCTTCATCATATCCAGACCCTGCATCTCTGAAATTAAGGTTCCAAGTTGCGTCATATCTTTCCCAAAATACTCAGTAGGTTGTGATGCTTGCATTAGTTTCTTAATGCGTTTCTTTTGTTTAGGTTCTAACTTCGTCAAGAAATCACTTGTCTTGAGAATCTCTTGCCAACTCATTCTGAATCACTTTCTGTACTAGTTGCTGCGGAGAGGTCAGGAAGATTAAAGTCTCTGTTCAAATCAAATGAAACCTTCTGTTCATTACTAATTTCCTTTACTGAATCAAACATGTTAAGATTAATAGAAGAAGC
>Ga0098061_1000405_pt1 | contig 20450 bp, 37 predicted proteins | sample 22_taG_FD_92579 | JGI IMG/M metagenome (GOLD analysis project Ga0098061, IMG submission 92579) | Marine viral communities from the Subarctic Pacific Ocean - 22_ETSP_OMZ_AT15343 metaG | ecosystem: Environmental > Aquatic > Marine > Oceanic | place: Subarctic Pacific Ocean | collected 2015-01-20
GACGTATGACCCGCGAAGAAATCACAACCAAGATCGACGACATTCAGAAAACTTTGAATCAACTGTCGAGCCAATTGCTACAGGCCAATCCACAAGCACAAAATCTGATTGGCCAGCTTAGTGCGTTTAACCAGATGTTATCTGAGCCAGAAGGATCGGTTGTTGATGACAAAGATTAAATATTAATATAGCATAGCACAAATTGAGATAACTTTAATAGATATATTTGACATATATTATAAAACTTAAAAGAAAAGGGGCATTAGTGCCCCTTTTTTAGTATATAAGTAGTTTATATTTATTATAATAAAAATGTAATATTAGAAGAAGTTAAAGGTTGGTTAAATGAAAAATCAATTCTTAAAGCTGAAGTTGGTATGATTTATTGCAAAAATAAAAATATTAGTTATAAATTCTTACTTGGTGATGATTTAGATGAAATCGAAAAATACTCATATATTATTAGAAATTAATGCTAAATACAAGGCAGCTATAGATTTTCTCTCTAATATGATTAGAAAATCTCCTTTTAAAGGCAAAACTTTTTTAGCAGGAGGTGCGGTTAGAGATGAACTGATGGGATTAGATCCAAAGGATATTGATCTCGTTGTCGAGTTACCCCAAGGAGGTATCAAGTTCGCCGAATATGCCACCAAAAAAATGGGTAATTATAAACGTGGTTCTAATCCTGTCATATTTCCCAAATATGGAACAGCTAAATTCGATTTAACAGGAACTTGGAAAGGTATTAAATTAGATGGTGTAAATATTGAATCTGTAATGACTAGATCAGAAGAATATTCAAGAGGTAGTCGTAAGCCTAGTGTGAAACCTGGAACATTGAAACAAGATGTAGAAAGAAGGGATTTTACTGTTAATAGTTTGTTAAAAGATTTGACAACAGGTGAAATAAAAGATTTAACTGGTTATGGAAAATCTGATCTTAAAAAGGGTATTATTAAAACACCTCTTAATCCAGATATTATATTCACAGAAGATCCGTTAAGGATGTTAAGAGCTATCAGGTTCACTGTTAAATATGGTTGGGATTTACCAATGTTTATGATTAAGGCGATAAAAAATAATTCTGCCAAGATCAAGAATATATCAAATGAAAGAGTTAGAGAAGAATTTGATAAAATGATAGTTTCTAAAAGACCCAAACAAGCAATGAGAATACTTAAAATAACGGGTTTATTGAAATATGTAATGCCAGAACTTCAATCAACAATGAAGGTTGGTCAAAATATACATCATGATGAAGATGTATTTAATCACATTATGAAAGTAGTAGAAAAAGTGCCTGCTGATGTTCCAAAAAGACTAGCAGCTTTATTTCATGATATTGGAAAACCTACTGTAAAATCCATTATCGATAATGAAGTACATTTCTATGCACATGAAAAAATCAGTGCTGATGTTGCAAGAGAAGTAATGAAAAGGTTAAAATATCCTAATGATATAATCAATAAGGTAACTTCTATTGTTTCTAATCATATGAAATTAAAATCTACTGGTAAGAAAGGTGAATTAGCAACTGATAAACAATTAAGAAAATTAAAAAGAAATATAGGTGACCATTTGGAAGATTTATTGGATATAATGGATGCTGATAATAGTGCTCATGATCCAATGTCTAATATGCCTGATCAAATTACTGCAATTAGGAAACGTTTGAAAATTTTAGATAAAGATAAAAAATCTAATAAATTACCTATTAATGGAAATGATATTATTAAGCTTGGTGTAAAACCTGGTCCACAAATTGGTGTATTACTTGATAAAGTACAAGATGCTTTTGATGGTAACCCAAAACTTACAAAGCAACAAGCATTAAAGATAATAAAGGATAATATATGAAAATAACATTTGTTCATGATGAAATTAAGAAAAAAATGAAATCAATAGGTTTCAATGTAGGAATGGATGTTAATGTTATTAGAAAAAATAAAAATAGTATTGTTTTAAAAGGTGAAAATGGTAAATTTGGGTTAGGAAAAGAATATAAAAACAATATTAAGATAAAGGAATAAAAAAGGTAAATTGAAAGAAGGAGGTAGTATATGGCATTATTTTTTGAATCTGCCACCAGAAAGTTAAGTAGAGAAGTTGTCGACTCTCCGTCGGATAGGTCTAATTATAAACATAGGAAATTACATAGACAGCAAGTTACAGAAATTAAAGAGGCTGCTAAATTAGTTGATACTTTTCTCATTCATGATCCTGGCATCCCTCAATTAGAAACAGGAAAGATCAGTGCTAAAAGAGCACTAGAAATAACAGTAGATGAATTAACTATAAAAGGTAAAAATAAATCAGCACATTGGACTTTGTCGCATGATGGAACTTTATATAAGCATGTAAATATATTATATAGTGCCTGGCATGCAGGTGATTCTATATTGCATGGAAAGAAATGGTTAAATAATATATCAGTTGGAATAGAAGTTATAGGGAGCCCATATACTGAAATCCAATATTTTGTACTTGCTCAATTAATTAATGACGTAAGGCAAATTTTTCCTTTAATAAACCCTACTAGAATTATAGGGCATTATCATGTTTCAAGTTATAGAGGAAAAGTTGATCCAAGAAATTTTGATTTTGAAAAGTTGTTTAGAATTATGTATGCTAAACGGCCAGTTGAATAAAGTATGAATGTTTAAAAATTTTATAAGGAGGAATATTGTAATGAAAAAATATAGCAAAGAAATAGCCACAATTATTACAATTGTTTTAGGATTTACAGTACTATCAGTAAATTCTGTTGCAAGTAGTAAAGTTGAATCTGAATTGGATTTCAGTATACAACAGAATAAATGTGAATTGTGTACATTATTGGAACAACAGAGAATAGATAAAGGTATGTTTAAGAATAAAAGAAATAGGCAACCTCGATCGCGTGTCGTTGGCCTTCAATCTGCCCAGCGCAAACATCCGCGTAGACCAAATCTACGTAGAGGTCAAGTTATGAATTTTCGTGGGTTGGAATTAACAGAAGAACAAAAAGTAGAAATTGATGAAATAAAACAATCATTTAGGAAAGAAATAAAAGTATTGTATACTACTCGTAAAGAAAATATGATGGGAGTATTAACTTCTGCTCAACAGGATACTATGCGCACTAGACTTGAAAAATTTCACTCACGTAGAAAAACTTCACGATTCTAGAAAACGAGGGAAATTGTTATATCAATCATTTTCAAGGCAATAAAAACTTTAAAAGTTATTGACGATAAAGCATATAGTTGATTATCACAAAGTTAAGCCTTAAACATTCCATACTTTATATTTATATGGAAAACTGTATGATTTATAAATAAGAAGGAGATAATTAAATGGCAACACCACAATACGAAAGCGTATCACTACTTCCAGATACAACTAATAAGCTTGTTACTGGTGTTGGTGTTACTGCAACTAATTATGTTTATGTAGCTTCAGATGATTGGACAATAACTGTACCTGCTGGAGCATTTGCAGCAATTGCTACAACTGCCGTTACTATTCAGGTTAATAACTTTAATCCAGTAAGTCCAGATAGTGCAAATAGAAATGTAAATCCTGTTGCTTTGAGTTTACAATCAGTTGCTAGAACTTCAGCATCAGCTCAAGGAACGGTTGATCCACAATTTGAAAATAATTGGACGGATTGGGGAAATCTTTCAACATCAGCATTTGCAGGTTCCGGAAACTATAGATATATAAGATTAGTTCCCAAGACACCTGCTGCAACAGGCCTTAATCCATCATTTAGTGCATTTGTCTGGAGTTATCATCAAGCGCCGATGGTCTAATATTAAGTAATATCAAGTTGCTATTAAATGAACTTAGCATCTTACGTATAGAAGAAATAAATAGAAAGTAAAAATATGAAGAATATAAATAGAGATATTGTAGAACAGAAAAGTGGATATAAAGTTGTTGGAAAACCCAATGAATATAGAACACCATGGTTTTGTTCAGTAAAAGATCCAGATACTGGGGAAAAGTGTGGTAAATTAATGGGTGTTTGGGATAATATGTGGCATGAGAAATATGGAATGTGTGAAAATTGTGTAACTAAATATAATCCACATCTTGTTGAAGCATTGAAAACAGAAGATAGTATAAAAAAGAATTAAACGTATTATAATAATATGAGCAGCTGAGTTTAAGACCAGCTAAAAATAAGATGATCCGATTTGGACATCGACACAATTACTCTAAGGAGAATTAATATGCGTACGTTAAGAATGTTTCCGCTTAATGCGGGATGGGGTGACATTGATAATTTATTTAATCAATTGTCAAGAGATTTTTTTAATAATAAAAGTACTTTTAGTCAAGTAGTTAGTAAAGCTTCATATCCTAAAGTTGATGTAAAAAATACACCTGTAAAAGTTATTATTGAAGCAACAGTTCCGGGTTTAACAAAAGATGATATTAATGTAGACTATAAGGATGAAGTTCTTACAATTTCTGCGTTAAATAGGAATGAAGATTGTTGTGATAATGAAGATTGTTGTAGTGAATATGATGAATATGTTTATAAGGAAATTCATAAATCAACATTCAAAAGGTCTTTTACACTTCCAAAAGATGAATTTATTGTAGAAGATATTGATGGTAAATGTGAAAATGGTATTTTAACTTTGGTAATTCCAAAAAAGAATGCTAAAGATATTCCATCAAAAAAGATTGAAATTAAATAATTGAGTCAATGACTCAGCTGCTCAAAATAAAAAATAGTGGAGACAAGGGATGACAGAACAAGTATATGATATATCGCCTAATAGGTTAGGTGATATTAGAGTTAGAACAGCAGTTGAGGAAGTTGCTAATTTTGTAGCTCAGATTCCTGAAATGAATGTTCAGTTTGAAGGTGATACATTTAAGTTAGCAACAAATTCAAATGCTGGATATGGTCAAGGGCCCAATCAACCTAATGATGCATCTCATGAATTGGAACTAGAATTAGATACGATTGCAAAAAATATCGAAAAATATCTTAAAGATTGTGGATTTAAAAAAGTTAAGATAAATCCTGTAGAAGGTGGGTTTGATTATAATGCAATTGGTAGTAATACTTGGAGACAATCAATTATGAGTGTTACCAAGATTTATGAATTAACTGCTGAGGTATAATATGAAATATTCTGTTAAAGAGATAAGATAGTGAAATTGAAATCATTGATTGAAGTAGCACGTATGGATACAACTAAATATGTGAAATCACATGGTAAAGAACCTAAGGGTTCTGGTGGATGGATGTTTGTATTGACTAATAATCCTAGAGATGAAAAATCTGGCGAAAAATTTGGATTAACTGGAAGTTATGCTGTAGCGAAAAGACATGCTATAATGAAAGCAACAGAAATGGGTAAAAGAATTGTAGTTGTAATGCCATAGGAGTTAATTGATGCTATTGAAAGAAGCTGTTGGAAAATTAACTAAACAAAAGATTAATAAATATCTTAGTAAGATATTGGAAAAAGTAGGCCTACACCGTTCTACTTCTCATACAACATCGGTAAGAGGTTATCATAACGTATCTGCTGGTTTTACAATTACATCCGATGAAGACGGTAAAACAGCATTCATAAATTTCAGTGGGGGATCAACTGCATTGAAAGCTGCTCATGAAGCTGTACCAAAACGAGTACAGCAAGCTGTTAAAGCTTTAAAAGCAGATAAAAAATTGAAAGTAAAAATTAGTAAGGATATATATGGTCCCCAAATTATTGTTGATATGGCTGGTATTGCTGAACCTTTTAAAGTTAAAAAATTTCCTACACGTTTTTTTAAAGCATTAGATATTATGTCGAAAGAGAAAATATCTGTAACTGGTTTAAGCAAAGATGGTGCAGTATTAAAATCAGAAAATTGGTATTTAGATCTTACTGCTGCATTGGCCGGTGGTGGAGTTAGATTAGATGATATATCAAAGGGATTTTTTAAAGCAAAAAGAGTATTCAATTGGGATGTTATGTATGATAAACAAGGCACAACAAGAGAAGAATTTATAAAAGCTGTTAAAGATTCATTTAAAAAAGGTCACACACCTAAAGAAATTATGAAATACGTAAACAAAATGAAATAGGAGGATGAATGGAAGAGCAAGAAAATATTGAAAAATGTTTGTTATATAAAAATAGTGAAGAAAGAGATCTAATTAAACAATTTTTTACAAATCCACCATCTGTAGATAGATCAAAAAAGACAATAATATTTAGTACCCCTTCAGAAACAGGAACATCATACTTTCGCCTCTTTGAGCCTATGCGTGTTATGTGGAAACACTTCAGAGACGAAGCTAATTTTATATACACAGAAAATATTCAACCAAATCACTTAAAATTAGGTGATTTGATTATAATGCACCGAGCAGGAAATCTTCATTCTCATTTTCTTTCAGTGGCTGAATTATGGCCCAAATCTGAAACAAAACCTTTTATTATACATGATGTTGATGATAATGAGTTTAATCTACCAAAAACTCATCCTATGAGAGAATTGTGGTATGCTTCAGAAAAAGACAAAATGTCTATTCAAGCATTGAAACAGTCAGAATTTGTTTGTACAACAACAGAAAAACTAAGAAAAACATTTTCTAATTTTAATAAAGATGTTTACATTCATAGAAATATGTTTGATTGGGAATTACCACAATGGAATCATGATCAAAAAGAAATAAGGAAGGAAATGTTGCCAAAATTATCTAAGGCAACAAAATCAAAAGAAGAGCCTATTATAATTGGATGGGCTGGCCTTACTTCCCATTTTGAAGATATAAAAAGGATGCATACGATATTTAAAGCAATACATGATAAATATCCAAACACATTTTTTGTTCTTGCTGGCATGGCATTAAAAGATTCAGCATTCGAAATTGAATATGATGATAATGGAAAACCTAAGTTTAAATCAAAAGATATTGAGGATGATAACCAGAAATATAGAAATAGAGTAATAAATTTATATAGTGATTTGGATCCTGAAAGATTAGAAGTATTTGATGCACTTCCATTAGAAGAATATGGTAAATTCTATTCATTGTTTGATATATCATATGCTTATATTGAAATGCATAATTCATTTAATAGTTGTAAATCCGAAATTAAGGTTGTTGAAGCATTGAGATATGGTTGTATTCCACAGTTTACAAATTATGGGGGATATAATGATTTTTGGAAATCCGTTCCCAAAGATATAAAAATGGAAAATTGCGCAGTTAATGTTTCAAATTCAGGAAAATGGGTCGAAAGTGCATCTTATTGGATAGATAAAATAGAAGAAAATAGAAAGAAGAATAAATTAACACCTCTAGAATCAAAAATGGAATTTACTAAAGAATTAAAAAAATGGTCAGATAATACATATAATTGGAATTTAAATGTTGAAGATAGATTGGCATTTTATTTAGAAAAAACAGAAGAATTTCAAGAAAGTGAAATGAATAGATTGGCTGCTAGCTTTGAAAACTTTGATGGAATAAAAATGTAATGGATATACTAAATGTAGCAGGCGATAATTATGAAATAAGAAGAACAGAAAATATTGTTGGATATAATGTTAAATTTTTAAATTTTGACAAAGATTCAACAATATTAGCTATTCCTCTATCTTATGGGATTGAAAAATTAACAAATAAAGCTAAAGATTTAGGTTTAGAAATAACAAAATCTTTACCTGATAACTTAATATTTATAATAGTAAAGCATAGAAGGGATAAAGATATTATTAATCTTTTAAATGATGATATCCTTGGGGAATAAAAGATGGAAAAAATTAGTTCATTAAATGAAAGAAATAGAACTAAGTTAATCGAAAGTATAAGGCAAATTATTCGTGAAATTCTTTCAGAACAAGTAAAAAAATATTCAGATACTTTAAGTGCTATAAATGAAGGCAGATTTCGTAAGATTGTTATTCGTGGCGGAAAACGTAAAGTAAAGATGAAGACAAATCAAAGAAATCAAAAAATTGTAGGGGGTAAAGCTGTAACCATGCGTGCTTCAGAAAGAATAAAAAGAGGCCGAGGCGCTAAAAAAGCAGCAAGAAAGAGACGCGGTAAGCAGAGTAGAATGAATAAAAAACGTCTTAAATCTATGAAAAAACGTATACGTTATAACTTAGGGCATCAACATTAAGGAGAGTGAATATGCTCATCTGCCCAACATGTGAAGGTCGTAAAATTTTAAAGGTTGATTCAACTATTAAACTTTGTCCAAAATGCCAAGGAAAAGGGCAGATTGAAAGTACAGTAAAAGAAGAAAAAGTACCCAATCAACAAATATTATACGGTTAACATAGTTTTAGATTACAATAGACTTCAAATTGTTTATATTATATAATATAAATGTGATTAATAGACAATAGAGTATGAAGATAGTAATACCTAAACAGACGAAAAAGGCCATGAAATCGACGCTCGGGAATAGTCTATAGAGGACAGATAAAGGGAAATACAAAAAAGGTATAAACTATTATAAATTAAAAATTGAATGTATTTTGTACAAGGGGATAACAGATGAAGTTAAAAGAAGCAGCATTATTAAACGAAACAAAGAAATTTAATTTAGTTAAATCTGGTGATGTTGGTGAAGATTATGGTGGTGGAAAAGGAACTGTAATATCAAAAGGTAAAGGAAAAGCCGGTTGGAATAAATTCAAAAGATACGATACAGGTGATATAAAACATTTGATAGATTCAGGCGATATTGATGTAAATACTTTAGAGTTGGTAATGGTAGATAATGGTTATGATGATATACTCTACGTTTATGGGCCAGATGGCTTTGAAGTATAAATAATGAAACTTAATGAAACCAGAGAACATCCGTTAACCAAATATGGTTTAAGAGGCCTAAAAGATATTCAAGTAGTATTAAATGAATTGCATAAAATTTCATTAGAATTACAAAATGGAAAAGATGCAGATAGTAAGAGAAAACATAAGAATGTTATTAATACAATGAAGAAAATCGCTAAATCTAATAAAGATTTGACATCAGCATTAATAGATATAGATAAACTTAACCTCGGTTAATAACCTTATGAAAGTGGCAGACCGAGGTTGATCATCTTAATTGGGGTAGAAATGGTATCGATTGACGAAAACAGTTTGAGAATGCAATTAAAAACTCAGTTAATAACTGACGAATACGAATACGCTTTAGCTGCATAGCTAACGGGGAACTTTAAGACACAGATATTGGAGAATTCCTCGTACCGAATCTGTAGGGTTATATGTCAATTTTAACCAAACTGGCAAATATTTACCTTAGGTATTCAGGTAACGGAATATCAAGGAATTTAGTTACCCATGATTGTGAATGAATTCTCTTATATGATCGGACAAGACGCGGGCATCGAAGCCCGCCTACTCCACCAAAAATTAGAGGGTATATAATGTTGCTTAATGAAGCTAAAGAAAGTTACACGAAAACAAAGAGTGGTAAATTTGAATATGCTCTACAAAGAAGGGGCAATGCACAAGATGAATATTTGGTAAAGAGGATAAAGAAGACAAGCTGGCCTAAAGAAGAAGAAATGGCCGAAGAATTGGGTGGAAGTTCTTATCTTAGTGGAAGTTACTTAAGTCAGGTAAATAATAAGGTGGATCAAGTTATTTTTAGACTACATAAAGATTAAAGTATATTACGAAGGGTTCTCATAGGCTATTTTGCCATTTAACAATAACCTTGAGACTAGTAGTGAATTCAAATGAATATGAAAATTTACAGAGAAAAGTAAAAAATGAAGTAAGAAAATTTAGCATATTAAATAGCAATGCAAAATTAGAATATGTACGTAATTTATTATTAGATTATGAAGATATGAATACTAAAATTATGCAGGCTGAATCAGCATCTTTCAAAATAAAGTCTGCAAAAAAATCTTCAAAATCAAAAAAAATAACAGCAAAGAAAGAGAAAATAAATAAAATTGCAATGAGTAAAGCTCATGCAGGTGCAGCAGCTTCAATTATTATTTTAATGTCATTTTTTCCATGGGCAGCAGCACTCGGTCCAAAAACAGTTGCAATGTGGACACCTTTTGTTGCAAGTGTACAATTTACAGCTGTGATGACAACAGTATTGACATGGATAATAGGTGAAATTGAACATGTAACTCGGGCCTACCGTAAGTAGGCAATGGAGGAAATAATAAATGGCAACAATACAATTACCTAGTGAATTAAAAAGATATCTCCTTAAATTTATTGAACAAATTAATGAAAAAAGGGAAAGGTTAGATAGAAGGAAAAAGCGTGCCATTTTAAATTTTGTAATAGATAACATTAAAATGGAAAAAAATGATCTTATAAAGATTCTTAAGAAATATGGAGGAGAAGATAGTATAATTAAAAAAGAAGCAACAGGCGACAAAGCTGAATATCAAAAGAAACGATCGGCAATTGCAGCTAAGTTTGGTGTAAAGCATGGCGGAGAAATAAAAGATATAAAGAAGAAGAAAGCATATTATAATGCATTAGATAAAGCTCATGTTGCAGATCATGAAGAATAATCTTATAGATACAATAACAGATCAAAAGCTTAGTTAAACCAACATTTTTATGCAGTTAAGGCATTCATGATTGGCTTAATAAAAAGAATCCTATTGAGATAAAATCCACAAAAAGTAATTTTATGGGAAATAATAATGAAACTTCGCGAATCGATGGAAAATATCCATCATGATGGTACAATTTCCAAATTGGCAATACAATTTGTAAAGGCAACAAAAGAAAAGGATGAAAAAACTCAAGAAGAATTAAAAGGTCTTATGGCTGCAACATTTATGGCAATGGGCTGGAATAGAAAGTATACAATCCGTTTCATTGATTCATTAAGTGCAGTTACAGACCATCAGGATATTGAACATTTACTTTCTCAGCATGGTATACATAAAGATGATTATGAAAGAACTCAAGGTATTGGTGAAGAGGCACCATTTGACAAAAATATAACTTATTTAATGAATATTGGTATTCCGATGATACCAAAAGAAACAGTTAAGGGTGAAATTGGTAATTTAAAAAATTATCTTATTAAAAAAGGATTAAAAATTAGAAAAATCAAACTTGATCGTCAAAATCAATATAATAATAAATTTGTCAATATAATTGTTAAAATAACTGCAATATCTAAAATGGATCGAGAAGATGTATTTGATATTATTGAACCTGAATATGAAGCGGAATCTGTAGAGAGGATTTAGTAATATGCCAATGTCACAAAATTTAGTTAAAGAAAGATATATTAAGGCCAAATTAGAAGACAGCCCATTAGATATTAGATATAGAAAGAAAAATGGTAAATTTGTTCGTAGGCGTATAGAACCATATGAACTTAAAAGTGAAGCAGTATATGATGATTATGGTTATAGAAAAATTGTCACATATTTGTATGGGTATGATATTACACCAGGGTTGAAGTTAGAAAAGAAAGTAATAAAAAGGTGGATTATTAGTCAATTTGATATTTGCCGTGTAATGCCGCGTACAACATTTAAGCCAAGATGGTTTGTATAATGTTATTATGTGAGGCTAGTAGACAAAGTTTATATCATTGGACAACAATGTATAATGGTGTAAATATAGTTCTTACGAATATATTGGCAAAAAGAGTAGAAGTATTTGATTTGTATACTGGTGTGAAATTGAAAAAACCAATTATTCATTCCGGTTATGTTTCATTTACGAGAAATCCCAGATATAAAGTAAGAGGAAATTATGATGGTGAAATATGTTTTGAGGTAGACTGGGATAAAATAAAAACTAGGTATAAAACTAGACCAAAAGCAGATAGGTTTGCACTTCCAGCATCAGGTGATAAAGGATTACAAGGAACAAAAGGTGAATTTGAGGAAAAAGTTAAAGGCCCAATAAAAAACTTGGATACTTATATAAAAACCATATGGATAGTTCCTGAAGTAATGAAAAAAATTAAGAATTATTTGAAAAATCCTCCAAATCCTGAATCGGCGAAAGAATATAAGAAATTTTTATTGAATAATAAAATTAAAGTAGGAAAACCATAAAAGAGAATGGGGTAGATAATGAAACTTGATGAAGCAAAACCAATGCGTTTCAAAAAGGGTGATAAGGAAAATTTCATTATCTATCTTTCGAGTAAGTTTCTTGAGGCATTCAAAAAAGGTAAGAACATATCAAAATCTAACATATTCGACATAACATTGGCATCATATGTGAAACAAGGTAGAGTTGCAAATGCAGGCTGGAGATCACAGCGTCTTCAGGATCAAATTACCAAGGCTGCAATTGATATAGCAATGAGAGATTATAAGACATTAAAGAGGAAGAAATAATGTTATTGAATGAAATTAAACCTAAAAGAATCCAAAATAGAGGTTTGAGATAATTGATGTTATTACGAGAGGTAGCATCGGTCATGTTCTATCATGGGACAAGTAGAGATTTCAAACCAGGTGAATGGATAAAACCACCAGATGAACATGGTCTCGAAATATCAGAAAAAGGTAGGAAGAAAAATTTAAATAAGGTATTTTTTACTAAAGATATTGGATCAGCAAAGATTTATGCAGGCCGAGCAAAAAATTCACTAGGCGGGAAAGCGGTGGTATATATCATTGACCCATATGGTGAAATTGAGGAGTTGAATCCGAATAAAGGAACTACAGTATTTATGGCACCTAAAGCAAAGGTATTAAAGAGGGTGGTAATATGAAATTGAATAATTTCCTAGATAATATTGGACTCAAGCAATGTTATTAAGAGAAACTAGAAATAGTTCTATATGATATAGAAAATTAATTAAATTTAAATATGCATAATTAATGAGGATAATATAATGATGTTAAGAGGAAAGAAAAAAGGTAATGCTGAATTTGCAATAAAAAGAATGAATAATGTATTAAATCTTTTAGAAAAGGCACATAATACATTATATACAGCTGCTGCAAATGCAGGGAATATAAAACTTGAGAGTGGCATGCCACATGATGGTAAGAAATGGAGAAAGGAGATAAATAAAGTCCTTGATAAATTAGAAGATTTAACTGCAGATTATGAAGTAGAAATCAGTGATCAATCATAAGAAGCAGGTATGCTAAACTAAATTTTAATTGTATAAGTAAAATAGTAATTTGAATGGGGAAAATCTAATAAAATAGGATTTCCCTATTTTTTTATTTCGCATTAGGAAATGGTAGAATGATATTTATATAAACAATACTGATGTTTTTAAAAGTAGAGGAAATAAATGCCAAAGAGGACAGCAATACATAATGCAAGAATTTCTGCTGCTGTAAAAAAGGCATGGAGAGAAAAGAGAACCCATGGTCCTACGGGATATAAACATACAGAAGAAGCAAAAAAGAAAATATCTGAATATGTAAAAGAAAACCCAATTCCAAGGCCTCCAGGATATCATCAAAAAGAGAGACATCCACAATGGGGTAAACCTAAGTCTGATGGATTCAGGGAATTTCGTAAAAATTTTATGATTAAGTGGTGGGCAGACCATAAGAGCACAGGAAAATTTATCAATAAGGCCGATCTGGTCGGGAGGTTAGAAAGTCTACTTGATACCAAGGACACAACCTACATGGACCACAAGGATTATGACATATATTTACCACAAGATGAAATCGTGATCACAATATATCAAATGAGAAATGAAGTAACAAAAACCGATTCAAGGAACAAATTTGTACAAGCAAGAAATGATGGTATGGATCATATAAGCATATTTCCTGATAATATAGAAGAAATGTTAGAAAAGATATAATGAATAAATCTTGGAAAGATATAACATCGGTAAAAGTATTTGAAGAGGAATTAATTGAATACCCAGATATCAATTTTCTAACCTCAGAAGAGTATGCTGAGGACAGGAGACGAAAAGGAATAAAAATGCCTGTTTATACACACGACAGAACAGAAGTTAACAAATGGCTTAAGAATCATTTCAAAAAAGGTAAATTTACTTAATGTAGGTGATATTATGGATTGTATAAAATATGACCCAAACTTATTATCACATCAAATACAAAGAATACACTTGAATAAGGAGCTATATAGATTATTAGATTTATTAAAAAAAAATCCCAACATGGATATAAATGATCTCAAAAAGGAGACTGCACAGGTTGCAAAAAATATCAAAATATTACAAAAGTACAAAGAAATTCTTAAAAAAGCCGAAGAAGCTTGGAAAGAGAATAAATAATGAAAAGTGAAAAAGAATTAAAAAAGCTAACAAAACTACAACTTGATGAATTTGGTAGAACCATAGGAATAGAATTAGACCGTCGTCTTAAAAAAGATACACTGATCAAACACCTACTAGAACATATCTCAGCCAATCCTGATATATCTGGTAAAAAACCAACCTTTATGGAAAAAGTAATAAAAGCAATAAGAATAATCCTATGGCCCTTGATTACGTTGAAAAATATATTAAATGGTAATTGGTGGGCAGAAAAGATTGGTAATAAAACAGGTATATATGATATGGCAGCAGAATCAAGAATACGCTCTTGGGCTCTAGGGTTAACAGGATGGAAGTACTGGGCATATCAAATAGGTGGAGGTCTAATATTTGTCATTATAATAGAATTCATATTAAATTCCCTAGGCCTTACAATGTTACCCTGGGGATGATCGAGATAAAGATATATGTATCAGAAGCGGAACATCACCTGACGATGTCAAGAATAAAGAATATAAACAAAACACAGACTATAATATTCAGTAATGAAACTTATCTTAATAAACTATTCTTCAGTATCCTAAAGTATATAAAAAGAATGTTTGGTATAAGGTAATAATAAGTATTCGAAATATGTATTAACAAGATAAGGATATGGTAGGAATATATTCCCCTTTCTTAACTAATTATTCACACATGTTTTAAAATGGTTGCTGGGGTTGGCTTTATAGTGGAATATAAGTGAATAATTATTCTCTGTTTATTCAATTATGTGGGGGAGAAATCCTTAGCTTCTAAATTTGCGACGTTGATGAGTTCCTGAAAATCCCCCGGAGTTATATGGGTGTTAACAAATGTTCGCAAGTTGATGGTTAACTGACTTAAACTTTAACAAAAAGATATTTATATTAAAGAGTTATATGTTCCGTGGTACGGCACCTAATAATTTAGCTACTTTATGCTTCAAAGTACAATATGTTGTATACAGCACTCTAACACTATACAATTGAGTAAAAAATATCTGTACCACGGCACTTTTAAGTTTGTTAAAAAAGAGGAGTTTATGATGATTATGAGTGATTTTGAATGGCTAAGTTGACACAAAAAGAGGCATCGGAATATATACGCTGCCGCCAAGATCCTATTTACTTCCTAAAAACCTATGGTAAGATACGCCACCCTACCAAAGGTTTGTTGAGTTTTGACTTATGGGATTTTCAGGAAGATTGTGTAAAAGACTTTATCAACAACTCATATAACATTGTTTTAAAAGCTCGCCAGTTAGGTTTGAGTACATTATGTGCTGGATATTGTGGATGGTTGATGACATTTTTTAAGGATAAGGAAATATACATACTTGCTACAAAGCGTGATACTGCTACGAATCTAGTGGATAAGGTGAAAGTTATCCTGACAAATATGCCTGAATGGATGCAACATAAATTCACGATTGAGAATAGGCAGTCACTAAAACTTTCCAACGGTTCTATAGTAAAAGCTTCTGGTACTACAAAAGATGCTGCACGTTCGGAGTCACTTTCATTGTTGATAATAGATGAGGCAGCATTTGTAGAAAAGTTGGATGACATATGGATTGCAGCTCAACCTACACTTTCTACCGGTGGGGACTGTATTGCACTTAGTACACCAAATGGGATGGGTAACTGGTTCCACAAAATGTATAGTGAAGCCGAAACGGGGGTCAGTGTGACAATTGCAGGACAAAAAAAGACATTTAATCCTATCAAACTTCACTGGTCCAATCACCCTGATCGGAATGTTATATGGGCAGACAATGAAAGAGCTAAAATTGGCCCACAAGCTTTTGCGCAGGAGCACGACGCAGACTTCCTCCAATCAGGAAATCAAGTCGTCGATATCAATGATTTAGCATGGTATGAAAGGAACCCTAGTAATGGCTCCCTCTCACAAGAATTACCCAATTCTCCCGGTAAAAAAACAATTTCTGATAATTTTGATGAAGATATAAACACGAACGAAATTGCCTCTGCTGAAAAAAATTCGGGCAGAAAAAATTCCGCTGCTGAAAAAAATTCCGGCAGTTCTTTGACCCCCGCGATAAGGCGTTCGCAAGATTCTGTCCTCGACCCGATCACTATGGCACAAAGAGCTCTGGGAATTGAAGAACCAGTTGAGAGCCGACCCGCAGAAGAACCGGGTCGAAATGAAGTGTTGGATGTTTCTCGCTTTGATACTGACGGGAGGGATAAATTCCTCAATATTGCTCCAAGTCAACCGTACGCGAGAGAACCGTTGGAGAAATCTGGCTTTGACCGGGGATTCTGGATTTGGGAATATCCACAGCCTGGCGCCTCCTATCTAATATCTGCGGATGTTGCTCGTGGTGATGGGAATGATTATTCAGCTGCTCAGATATTTGATACTGTAAAATATGAACAGGTTGGTGAATATAAGGGAAAGCTACCTACAGATTTATTTGCTAGATTGTTGATACAGATTGCTGTCCAGTATAATGATGCTAAACTGGTTATTGAGAATAATGGAGTCGGTCATGCAACCATTCAAGAGGTTATCAATTCAAATTATCAGAATCTTTACTGGACTGATAGAACAAAGCAATTTGTAGATGTTTCTAGGGGCAGTCAGAATGTTGACTTTTATGATAAGACAAGAAGAGGACTGAAACCGGGCTTCGCGACGACTGCGAGAACTCGCCCACTGATTATTGCAAGAATGGAAGAGGATATAAGAAATCATGATATCATACTCCATTCGAAGAGATTGTTGGCAGAATTTCAGACCTTTATATATGTGAAGGGAAAACCGATGGCGATGGAGGGATATCATGATGATATGGTCATGGCCCTTGCAATCGGGATGTATGTAAGAAATACCGATATGATGTTGTTCCAACAGGGTGGAGAAGTTTCACGAACTCTGCTTGGGAATGTTTCATATGGGAGCACACCCTGGGAGTATGGAGTTATATCTTCCCAGAAAAAAGAAGGTGATACACACGAATCATATAAGCTAGCGACCGGTAGAGGTCACGAAGACATGAGGTGGTTGATATGAAGCTAAATGAAGCAAAGGAAGCATATGAGATTGTTCGAAAGCAAGTTATTTCGGAAGCAGCCGCAGTGCCAAAAGCATTGGATACCATTATATTGGATATGCTTGATCAAGAAATTCCAAAGAAGAAGCAACTAAAAAATAGGATCGATAGAGAATTGAAATTTGATATCGAAGATAATAATGATGATGGAAATGCTGCAGGGTACGAATGGAATCAGAAGAATCTATTGAAGACCGCTGAGAGTGAGATGATGGAAATTGTTGCTGAAGCAATGGAAAGAGTTGTTGAAAAGCTGGGAAAGAGAATCGATTCTTGGAACCTTAATGTGGGCAGTATGCTATTTAAACATGGGTCTGCTGTTCTTCGAAAAGAATATCCAGTTAAAGAGATGGATGCAGCAATGAAGAAGAAGTTTAAGAAGAAATAAAATATGGGGCACATAAAATATAACTGATGTTAAGAAATGGAGTTATAATAATGAGTGAACGAGAAGAGCTGGACAATTATCTTGCCAACGGCCCCTCAAAATTTGAGACCGTTATCCTAAATGAAATAAAACATATTGCTAAAACAACAGACCGACATGACTATAAGTTGGATGAACTTACAATTGATATGCATGCGCGCGGTGCGGTTTGGAAGGATAACTGGAATATGTTATTTACAAAAATAACCGTTCTAGAAACGAAAACAAAAATTCAAAGCGGCCTTGTTGCGGTTATTGTAGCAGGTTTGATTTCTATAGCATTCGGATCATTGACCGCAGAACCTCCAACGACTGCACCCGAGCCTGAAATTGCAACAGAACAAATTCAACATGCTTTGCCAGATTCTAAAGGGATTGTTAAATGAAATTGAATGAAGTAATGAACAAGCCTTATAAATATGAATTAAGAACAGCAGGCAGCCAATGGATTGCAAAATTTAAGACTGATGCTAGAGATTTATTCAAAGTAAAAATAGATAATAAAGACTCTGACGATGATGAAGAACAAGAATGGTCAGTAATATTTTCTGATGAAGGATCCGGCCTACAAGGTATGGGTATTACAAACAAAGGTGATCAATTCAGAGTCTTTGCTACTGTATTTGATGTTATAAGTAAGTTCTTAAAAAAAGTTAAACCGGCTTCATTTACTTTTGCTGCAAAAGAAGAAAGTAGAAATAAGTTATACTCAATGATGATAAAAAGATATGCTAATAAATTTGGATATAAATTAGATGGTACATATGATAGCACACATGGTTTAGAATACGTACTGGTTAGAAAATAAATATTCAGTCGCAATTTGATTTACTAAAATAGAATAATACGAGATATTTTTAATCGGGGCATATAAATAAATGAAATTAAGGGAAGCAATTGAAGAAGTTTCTGATGATGAAATTATTAAAAAAGCAAAAAATATTTTGAAGCAAAAAGAAGAAGAAGAGAAAAAATTTAGTGAGTCTATCAAAAAGGTAGATTTTTCTAAGCTGTCAAAACGAATATCATTTAGAAAATATAGTCCTGATGATAATATCAAAGCTTTGGTTTTTATAGCAATAGGTATATATGAAAACGTACTTAAATTAAAGAAAAAAAAGTATCAAATAGTTCTCATCAAAGGCGAAACAGCTGGTCACGGTGATGCTCAGGTTTGGCATCAAAAAGATAAGACTATAATACATATGAAACAAAATTATTTGACTGGAAGTAATTTTAGTCATTATGAAAATATATTAATTAATTTAGCACATGAAATGATTCATATTAAACAACATCAAGAACATGATCGAGAATGGTTTAATTTTGATCTTCCATGGGCAAAACGACCACATGAAATCGATGCTCTTAAAAGAGAAAACCAATTATTTAAACAGTTTTTGTTAAAAGCTAATAATATTTATCTAGGCACTGATGTAAAGATAGAAAAGGGTAAGGTATATAGACGAGTTAGGGGAAAGCCAACAGGTTTTGACTTTTCAAAACATTTTCAAGTTTTGAAAAAAGAAGTACCTATGTTGTCAATAGACGATATAATGAATTTAGAATATGAAGTTGATTGGGTTCCAATGTGAAAGGTAGAAAATAAACATTCAGTCGTAATTTGATTTACTAAAATAGGATAATACGAGGATATAAAAATGAAGTTAGGCATTGCATTGAATGAGGGAACTAGGTTGCAAGTAAGAATGGCATTAGATCATGCAGGGCTGAAGGGTGAATGGAAAAACAATAAAGTATATGTCAAAAAATCCGATGTTAAAAAAGCAGAGGAAGTATTGAAAGGAAAAGTATGGTATAGAGGAAAAACACCTCCGGGTCCTGTTGTCGCGGAAGGAGTCTGCTAATGTTATCTGATATTGAAAAGAGTACAATGACTTGGCGATGGGCCGCCTTGTCTGTGTACCTTTTTATTTGTTTTTATGATTTCTTATTTGTGCCGGTCTGGTACGGGTTAAACCGACCAGATATAGCACAATTTATGGAAATTATAAATTCTACAGAACACGTATTAGTTCAGATGGAATTGATGAAGAAACTCACCGGGCAACACGACCCGTTCACCCTTATGGGAGGCGGATTATTTCATTTGGCATTTGGTGCCATATTAACAGGTAGTGCAGTTGGAATGAGAACAAATAGAACTTGATAAAGCAAAAATATTAAAGACTGGTACAGAAGTAAAAGAAGGGATCAATATTAAAAAAGCAAGTATGAAAGCAGTTATAAAAGATTTCCAAGATTCTGATGCACCACAATTTAAAGGAAAATCTGCCAAGAAGCGTAGAGAAATGGCTATTGTTGCAAAACTTTCTACATAAGATAAATTTTTGAATGAGGATGGAAAAATTGGATAATTATAATGAAGTAGTAGAAATGATGGACGGAATGGATAAAATAAACGAATCCGATCATGTTCTGTCATCTACAATGAAAGCACCCAATAAAGAAGCAATGGAGATGATTGGAAAATATCTTAAATCGAAAGGTGTAAAAAATGTTATATTATCGGGTGGTGGTATGCAAAGAATAAGACTCATTATTAATGACAAATGGTATGGCAGAAAAGCTATTGACTTAGATATATCAAAACTTAGAATAATGAATAAATAGATAGGAATAAAATAAATGGCAACTAGACTTGAAACATTAAGAAAAGTTTTATCAGGAACACAAGGTAAGTGGAAAAATCCAACAGAGCGCCCTGGCATCAGGGCCCAACGAC
>Ga0098061_1000406_pt1 | contig 20401 bp, 15 predicted proteins | sample 22_taG_FD_92579 | JGI IMG/M metagenome (GOLD analysis project Ga0098061, IMG submission 92579) | Marine viral communities from the Subarctic Pacific Ocean - 22_ETSP_OMZ_AT15343 metaG | ecosystem: Environmental > Aquatic > Marine > Oceanic | place: Subarctic Pacific Ocean | collected 2015-01-20
ACTAGAAGCTAATGAAGAAATGTAAAAAGGGTTGCAAGTGTAAAAAGTGCAAAGCCCGAATGAATCCAAAGAACCCTTATTAGTAATGCCTAAAATAAAAGAAATATTGAAGAATTATATAGAGACTCCCTATGGGGATATAGTCAGAAATGAATGGGGGGAGTTAGAGTTGGAGTATGCTACTGCGGACTTCTCGGAGTTCTCTCCTAATATATCGGTAGATAATGAGATTGACACTTGGTTGATAGATAACGATTATAAAATATTGAGTAGAGGTATTTACTTTAATGATCCTATAGTAGAGACGTTGAATTATATATATTATAATGAGAGCACAAACGACTATGAAGAGGTTGAGGTTCCTGTAGGTTATTCAGATGGCATTGAAATAGGGAGCTTTATGCTTAAATACAAACTAGAAAAGAGGTAGATGTATTTATTGAAGATAAGCAAGAAAGGAGAGGGTGTTGCTGATGAGGATAATGGGGTACTAGGTGTTCCAGAGTTCCAGAAGATATTAAAGGAAAAGAAGTTAGGTGAGAAGGCAATGAGGTTTATAGCTTTGAGTCAGGATTATGATTCGCCTTATAGATACTTGAATGAGAAGGATCGAAATAGGCAGATAGCCACAGACATCTTTGGGAAGCCCTCCTGGGCTGACAATAAACATCCTTTGATACAAGCAGGTATAGAGAAGTATCGAAAACTACAGAGAGATCCTTTAGATGATCAGTTAGAAGCTTTTAATAAGAAGATAGACCAGTATACTACACTTATTAATGAATGGCATTTAGATCAGGAGACAGCTGAGGACTTGCAGAAGGTTATGATAGGTATAGAGAAGCTCTTAGGAACTAGAACAGTTTTATTAGAGGCTATAGAACGTAGAGGAGAGAGAAAAACAATTAGTGGTGAACAGACTCTAAGCTTTTTAGAGGATAGAGCTGTTAGACTAAAAGATGCTTAATGGCTAAGAAGAATTTTGACGTACAGGCTTACAGGCCTATACCTAATCACGGGCACCCAAATCTAGACGCAGACAGTCTTGTATATCAAGATTACTGGGAAGAGGAAATGCATAGATGCATACACGGCTTTCAGCCGATAGGAGGTGATTGGATTCCTGGAAATTATTATTGGTATCTTAATTATTATATGATACTTGGTAATGATGGGAGTGATTCAAATCGTAAGACCCTTATATACCCTTGGTATCGGGATATGGATAAGGAGTACTTTATGCTCTTTGATACATGTAGGAGAGAAGGTAAAGGAATGATAGTGATAAAGGCTAGGGATAAGGGATTCTCTTATATGAACTCAGGGCTGGTTGCGCATGAATTTACATTCTTTCCGCATTCCGAGGTCGGAATTGCGGCTGGGCTAGGGGTTACAGCACACTCGTTTTTTGATAAAGTCAAAAAGGGGTTGATGAATCAACATCCAAATTTTCGGCATGGATGGTTGAAGGATACTAAGGATGTATTACGGGCAGGGTATAGGCAGAAGAACGCTGAGGGGCGTTGGGAGATAGGCGGTTATCAGTCTGTTATACACTGTAGAACTATGGATGATCCTGAAGTATACAAGGGTGAGCGTTTATCTATAATGATATTTGAAGAAGCAGGGGAGTTTAAGAGATTGAAGAATGCATACATGTCGTCTAAAGCGTGTTTTATGGATGGGGCATTGCAGTATGGGGTGCCTGTTGTTGGTGGAACAGGTGGGGATATTGACGCAGCTTCTGCTGACTTTATGGATATGTATTATAATGCAGACGCATTTAATCTTATTCCTATGTTTATTCCTGCGTCAAGAGCGTTACATGGATTCTTTAGTCCTAAGACTGGAATTGATGACGAACAGAAAGCTTATGAGTACATAGAGGGTGAACGTAATAAGATATTAGAAGGTGGTGGAGATAGTAAGGCGTATAATTTGCATTTACAAAATTACCCCTTAACTATACAAGAAGCGTTCCTAAAAACTAAAGGTTCACGATTTGATATAGCATTGCTTAATCAGCAAAGAGGCCGTGTTCAAGAACTTAAAGATCCTGAGCAGCATATCACTAAAGGTCATCTTGATTGGGTGATAAACGATGAAGGTATGACTCATGAGGTTAAGTTTACTCCACACCCACACGGACCATATAAAATACTACACCATCCTAAGACTAATTTGTCTGGCTTAGATATTGGAGGTATTGATAGTTATGATCAAGATCAGGCTGGTGCAGCGCCATCTTTAGGATGCGCTATGATATTCCGTAGAATAGAGAATACTAACGTACCATACAGGCTTCCAATAGCAGAATATACAGATAGACCTGAAACTGCTGACATGTTTTTTGAGGGATGTCTAAAATTAGCCGTATATTACAACGCTCAAATGTTGGTAGAATACACTAAGATTGGTATACTAGATTATTTCCTTAGAAACAAGGCTCAGAGGTACTTAAAGACGAAACCTCGTAGCGCACATTCTCCTGGAACTAAGACTAGAAACAATTACGGAGTCCACATGAATAAGCAAATTAAGGCGTATATGGAGTCTTTAATGTATGATTACATAAAGGAAAAGGCTGATGATATATGGTTTATAGACTTGTTGGATGAGCTATGCGACTGGGGTTCGCGCAATACAGATAGAGCTGTAGCTTTTGGTTTGTGTCTTATCCATGAAAATGATAACTTTGCAATTGAAGTAAAAGATAGAGAACGGGAAACAATAAAAGAGAGTGGATTTATATATTATAAATATGATAGTAATGGTACGCCAATTAAATATACAAGATAATGAGGAACTTTCCTAGTCAATTAATACCAGACTCGAAAAAGAATGAGAAGTGGTGCGAACAAATGCTTGATGCAATAGTTGGTAGTACAGGTCATTTGTCAAGCATAGAAAGTGGTCATCGAGCAAAAGATATAAGAAACTATGATGTGTATAATGGAAGGTTTGATCGTGAGGATTATAAATACCTTACAGAGCAATACGGTTATAGCTACCCAGCTCGACTAGTTAATTACCCTATAGTACAGCCAAAGATAGATTTATTACTAGGTGAAGATCTTCACAGACCTTTAGATACTAAGGTAGTTACAATAAATCAAGAGGCTATCAATAGAAAGGAAGACCATAAAGTAACTATGGTTATGAACAAGCTTCTAGAAGAAGTAAAAGAGGAAATGAAAAACCTAGGTATGGAGACGAATACCGAAGGTCAGGAGATTCCAATCCCAGACGATATAGATACGTTTATGCGTTACAACTATAGAGAATCTATAGAGGAGTCTGTTCAGGATGGATTAGAGTTTCTAACTAATAGATATAAAATAAAGAATAGATTCAAGGAAGGGTTTAGAGATTTACTTATTACAGGTAAAGAATGTTATAGAATAGAAATTAAAGATGGAGATCCACAAGTAAGACGTGTAGATCCAAGATCTTTTGCTTATGATTTATCAAGCGAAACAGATGATTTAAGTGAGGCTAACTGGATTACAGAGGAAAGATGGTTATCACCAAATGATATAATAGACGAGTTCGGAGATCAACTTGATGATAAGCAAATAAACTTAATAGAGTCTATCTCTAAACAAAATAATACAGACCTTTATTCTGAGTATGCAAACTGGTATTCTAAAGGTGACGGTGGGGATATGAGAGTTAAGGTGGTTCACGCTGAGTGGAGATCCTTAAAAAAGATACAATACAAATTAAGCCCTAATAAGCATGATAATGATAAGCCATTTAGGAAGATGGTTTCTGATAAATACAAGAAGCGTAAAGGTGAAAAGATTCGTAAGGTTGTTGTTGATGACATTTGGCAGGCTACAAAGATTGGTGGTTCGATTATGGTTAATTGTCAGCGAGTTCCTAATCAAATACGCTCTTTAGATGATCCTAGTGCTGCTAATTTAAGTTATGTTGGTTGCGTAAGAAATCATACAACTGGAAGTCCTGTTTCTATGGTAGACCTACTTAAAAACGTGCAGATGCTTTACAATATTGTAATGTATCACATAGAATTGTCTATGGCTCGCTCAGGTGGTAAGGCAGTGGTCTACGATGTAGCTCAAATGCCAGCTAATCTTGGAATGAATATGCAGGATATAATGTACCACATTAAGAATGATGGTATTATCCCTATAAACTCTAAGGATGAAGGATTACAGGCTCAAACCTTTAATCAGTTCCAACAAATAGACTTTACGCTATCTAGTTCTGTACAGCAACTTATAAACCTAAAAGTGATGTTAGAAGATATGGCTGGTCAAGTATCAGGTGTAACTAAACAACGAGAAGGTCAGATTGAGCAGTATGAACAGGTAGGTAATCAGCAGAGAGCTGTAGTACAGTCTGCTACGATTACTAGATCTTGGTTCTGGTCACATGACATGGTTAAGCAAGACGTATTAATGCGTTGTGCTAATCTAATGAAGATTGCGTGGGCTGAAGGTAAGAAGACTGCTACGGTATTTGGCGATGGAACATATAAGTTTATATCTATACTGCCAGATGTATCTCTTAATGACTACGGAGTATTCTTAGGTGACGGTGGTAAGGATGAGCAAATGAAAGCTGCTGTATCTCAATTAGCACAATCAGCTTTACAAGGTGGTCAGATAGATATGTTAGATGTAATTAGAATTTATAAATCTGATACGTTAACAGAAGCTGAGCATATATTAGAAAGAGGTTTAGAAGCTGCTAAAGAAATGCAAGCTCAACAACAGCAAGGCATGCAAGAGCAAGCTCAAGCAGAGGCTGAAGCTAAAGAAAGAGAGTTACAAATAGAAGTTGAAATGAATCAACTAGATAACGAAACCAGAATCAAGGTTGCTGAAATACAGCATCAATCGAAGCTTGAAACTGCCGAGATACTATCAGATGATACTTATGGATCTAAACGTGCAGACGCAGCTTTAAATCAAATGGAAGGGCAGTTAAAAGGTCAGATTAAAAATTAAATCTTGAATTATTGATAAAAATTGCTTAATATTGCAAAATGGAAGAGACAATGGAAAAAAAAGAGACACTAAGCGAAGAGGTTAAAGAATTTAATCCAAACGCTTTTGCAGAACTAGATGACTTAGTTGATAAAGTAGGTCATGTTGACGAAGAGCAATCTACAGAAAAAGAGCCTACAGCTCTGGTAGATGAGGTTGAATCTGAAGTACTACAAGAAGAAGATGATGATTCAGATTTTGATTGGGGTTCAGAAGAGGTTAATGAGGTAGAAGAGGAAACTGTAGCTCAAGAAGTTAAGGATGATGATTGGGATTTAGAAGATCAGTCAGAGCCTAAAGAAGAGCCTGAAGGGGAAGTAGTTGAGGATCAGGGGGTTAACTGGGATGCGGTAGCAGAGCAGCTTGGCTTAGAGGGTTCGTCTAAGGAAGACATCATTGAAGCTTTAAAGGTAAAGAATGAGCCTGAAGTTAAAAATGATACAATTACAAAGTACGAAGGATACCTTCAATTTTCAGACAGAGAGCTATTAGCTGCTGATATGAAAGCGACAGGTATGGATGAGTATGATGTTGATGACTCATTAGACAGGATGGAAGATTCTGGAATGCTTAAACACGAAGCTCTTAAGATTAGAAAGCAATTAAAAAACGCTATTCGAACTGAAAGAACTAATGTTAAGAAAAGAGAGGAGTCAGAAGTACAAGAAAAATCCCAAGCTCAAGAAAAAGCAAGAAAAGACTTGCAAAATGAGTTAAAAGGATTTAAAAACTACCTTGGAGGCAAGGTAACAGTAGAACAAAGAAAAGATCTGTATAAGTATATAACAACTGGGAATTTCAATGAGGACATATATAAGTCTCATGCCAATGTTGCGGAGGCAGCGTTCTTATGGAAGAACAGAAAGCAAATACAGAATATGTTGAGGTCGCAAGGCTTTGAAGACGGAAAGGGTAGTGTCTTAGACAACCTTTCAAATAGAGGAGGTAGAGGAAATAGTAAGCCTAAATATAAAACAGGCTCTGGATTCGATGCTTCAGCATTTATGGGAGAATAATTTTAATGCTGTCAATGTTACGTTTTAAAAGTATAATTAAGTAAATGCAATTTTAAATTATTATTAAATTTTTAAATTGTAAAAAAAATGAAAACAACATCTGGATCGTTTGGGGTTGAAACTCAAGCGTCAAATTCGTTGGTAAGCGCTATGTTAAAGTATCCTGAGATTGGATCTACTTTAATTCAGCAATACCCTCGTTTTGCACTAACGTACCTATTAGAAAGAACAGGTCGTCATGCAAACGTAAAAGTAATGAGCGATAAATCTTTCGAGTGGAAAGTTTTAGGTCGTTCAAATCGTGAAATTAAATTAGCTGATATTACAACTATTTCAGCTGCAGCAGGATCTGCAACAACTGTACTTTTACCTGTTCTTAATAGAGATTTATCTATTAATGACGTAGTAATGATTGGTAATGCTGTTGGTACTGTAATTGGCCATACAGAAGATGATGGTTCAACAGTAAAAACAGGTACTAATAAACCGCCTGTTGGTCAAGCATTAGCTGCTCAACTTCAAGGTCACACAATTGCTACAGCTGATGCGTGGGGTTATCAAGTTAGATTCTCTAATGGTTATGGAGCTAGTGAACTTGCAGATAGCGCTATTGTTGCTCGTTTAGGTTCTGCTTTTGGTGAAGGTTCTTTAGGTACTTCTGTATCTGAAAGCACTGCTTACCCAGAAACTCATAAAAACTGGTTAACACTAAACAGACGTAAGCAATCTATTACAGGTTCTGCTTTAACTGATGTAACTTGGATTGAAAACAATGGATCTAAATTGTGGTACTTTACTGCAGAGAAATTGTTTACTGATGAGTTTATGTATCAATTAGAGCTTCAACGATGGTTTGGTAGAAACAACGTTGGTACTGCTGCTGATGCTTATACTTTCCCAGGTCAAGCTGGTACTGTTGATAGTACTGCTTCTGCTTTAATGGGTGATGGTATTTTAGCTCAAATCGAAGGATCTATTAGCATGTCTTACAATGTTGGTAGTGATGCTGGTGAAGGTCTTACAGAAGACAAACTAGCTCGATTTATTGCAGAGCTTTCTCGTAACGCTAAATCTCCTGAAGGAAACGAATGGGTAGTATTTACTGGTACAGAAGGTCGATACCAATTCCACAGAGCTATGAAAGATATTTCTGTTGGAGCCTCTGTTGTTAGTGGTGCTGCTGGCGCTGCTTCTGGCGGATCTATGCAGTCTATGAAAACTGGTTCTGATGTATCTTTAGGTGTTAACTTTGTATCTTACTATGTATTAGGTAATAAACTTACTATTGCTTACTGCCCAGTATTTGATGATGTTAATGCTTTTGGTGCTGAAGCTGGTGCTGGTGGGTCTGGTTCTGGTGGAACTATGTCTGGTAAAATGGTATTCTTAGACTTCTCGTCTGTAGATGGTGTACCTAACATTCAGTTAATTGCTAAAGGATCTGATGGTCTTAACCGTAACTATGTGAAAAAATACATTCCTGGTATGGTTAATCCTTACGATCAAAAATCAATGTTGGCTGCTAACGGTGACGACTCATTCACATGTCAAATCATGTCTGAATCTGGAGTTATTGTTCGTAATCCTTTGTCTTGTGGTGTTTTAAGTGCTACACACTAAGATTATATACTATATGTGGGAGGAGTAATCCTCCCCATTAGAACGCAAACAACAATTAAAAAAAGAGAAAAATGAAACATCCAGTTATTGTAAGGGTTAAAAAGCCCAAAAGATTTGTTTATTTAGGTTTAGGTTCAAGCTATAAAGATCCAAAAGATCGAGGTAGAAGAAGAGACTTAAAAGATATAAACGGTGAGTCATATGATTTTGTTATGAGAAGCACTGCCACTGTTTTTGATTTAAATGATGAGCATGATAAACATGTTCACGATTGGTTAAAGGATTATCCTGGTATTAGTCAGCATTTAATTTTTGAAGATACCATAGAGCAAGAAATGATTTCTACAGAAGCAATGGTTGAATCAGCAGAGGCAATTCAAATTGCTGTTGCAATGACAGATAAAGAAGTATTAGATTTCTGTAAGCTAACAGGTATTAGAACTAAAGATAATTCTATTGAGTTTGTTAAGGCTCAGGTTATTAAAATGGCTAATGATGATCCTAATAGATTCTCTAAAATAATTAATGATAGAGATAAGGATTATAGAGTGTTTATTGAGCATGCTATTGACGCAAAAAAGATTAACTTTGTAAATGGAACTTATAAGTATAACACTGAAACTATAGGTCTAACAGAAGACCAAGTAGTGCAGTGGCTTAAAGATAATAAAGACATTCACGCATTATTGCGAAAAGAAATGTCTGGTAATAAAAAAGCAAAAGCTAAGAAGTAATGACATATACAGAGGCATACGCTCATATAGATAACCTGTTAGATAAGGCAGGTACGGCATATTTTACAGACACAGAAAAGAATCAATTCTTGGATTTGGCTGTACTAGAATACACTAAGGGATTAATAAACACCTTAGAATCTGATGCTCAATCTATGGAGAAGATAGCGCCTTTGGTTAATAAGTCAGATTCTTTAGCTCAATCTTCTAGGGTTATCACACTACCTACCAATATTCCTGTATACCATATATTAAGAGCTTATACAGCTAACAATGGATACCCTATAAACATAATGGGTTACGGAGAGTATGCATCGGCTAAGGATAATCCTTTCCATAAGGCTGACACTAAAAATCCTGTAGGATTACTAAGAGGTCTGGTTATGGAGGTGATAGGGAATACAGAAAATGTGTATTTAGAATACATAAAACTTCCTGAAGTTACTCATACAGGTAGTCACAACCTAGGTGGTTATGGTAAAAATTCTGGAGAAGAAATAGTAAATATTGCAGTTAGAAAGATGATGTTGTCATTGGAAGATCCAAGGTATCAGTTACAAATTAACGAGACCTCCGCTGAGAAGCGTTGATGATTCTCTTTTCCTGCGTTAGATTGGGTGGTAGATTTCTCTACCCCCATTCTTTTAAAAAATAGAATATGACTTTAAATGAGATTGTTTACAATATCAAGAATATCGCTGAGGGTGGATACACTACAGATGATAGTAAGTTAAGTACTCGTCAAATAAAGGCGTGGGTTAACTATCATAGATTAACTCTGTTGGAAGCATATACGAATAACGGAAAGAACATCCCACAGGGCGCTACTCAGAACTTAGGTATATTCACAACCCCAGACGAGGGATCGTTCCTTACACTGCCTAAAATAGCCTCATACGGAGATACTAGAGGAATAACTAGTGTGACATCTGTAGATGGTAACATGATATTCGCTAGAACAACTCAAGATAAAATAGCATTCCAAGAGCATAGTAGGTTTACATCTGTAATGCCTAAGTTTTTCCTTGAAGAAGGTACTAAGTTGTACTTTGTTGGATCAGGTGAAGGAGAGCAGGTGAAGATAATTGGTATAGCAGAAGATCCTAGCGCTGTATCTGGATGGGGAGGAGATGACTCCGAATACCCATTACCATCACAGCTTGTTGGTCCGTTGATTGAATCAATCGCTAAGGTTGAATTAAACATGACGGTTAAAACTACAGGAGATGTAATTAATAATGAAATGGAAGGAGATAGAGAAGTTCAAGCTCAAGGTAAATAATGTCATACATAACATATAAAGATATTTATAAACAAATATCCAGTAGAGTAAGAGTAGAAGCGTCTGGCAGGAAAAAGACAAAAGCTATACCTTACTCTTTGTATTTTAAAATAGTTACTAAATTTTTCGAGATTCTAGCCAGAGACTTAGTGGTTAGAAAACAAAGAATTTTCTTACCTTTGGGTTTAGGATTCTTGCATGTAGAAAAGAAAGAGCATACTAGAGCTTTTCATATACGAAAAGATATTGCCGAATCCAGACTGAAAGGTGAGCCTGTTAGGTACAAGGTTCCTATATTAGATGATTATTATTATAAAATAAGTTGGGCTAAAGGCGGTAAAGGTTTCCATAAGTGTAAACTTTATCCAGCTAAAAAAGTCAGAGAACTATTAAAAGATACATACAATGCAAGTTAGTGTTAAAAGAATAATTGGAAATGTAGCTCGTAACTTAGGGTTGAATAATCCATCAGAACATATAGAGTCATTTATAGAATGGGCTTTTGAGGCTGAGGAAAAGATAGGCAGCTTTAGTACGTTTACAGACAAGGAGTCTGCTTTAACCGTGACTGACAGCAAAGCTTTATTACCTACAGATTTAATGACTTTAATAGATGTGAAAGGTATTACATTTATGGAGCCCACTCAAAAAACATTTAAAGCAGATTCTTCTGGTGACAAGTATTGGATAGTAGGTAGTTATATACATTTTTCTAATGTTAAAGAAGGAACGGTAGATATAGCTTACAAAGCTTTAGCTACAGATGATGAAGGATTCCCAACAATAAAACAAGGACATGAAGATGCTGTTGCTCAGTATATTATGTGGAGGTTTAAATCTATAGAATATTATAACGGTAAGATTGCTAGATATATAGTTCAGGATTTAGAGAAGCGATGGTATTGGTTGTGCGGCCAAGCGAGAGGTAAAGATAATTTACCTTCAGAAGCTGAGATGAGAAACATAGCAAAGTATTGGAATACATTAATCCCTGAGAGAGAATAACTATGGCAGAGCAATCTAAACCAAACACTTTTAGTGGAGGTATGGTAACGGATTTAGATCCTGCATACCAACCTAAAGAATCTTACTTCACAGGACTTAATATTCGTGTAGTCACTAATGGAGATAATTCATATTCGCTAGAGAATATCCAGGGTCCACAATTGGAATGGAATTTAAATACTCATACAGATGGTGTTTACTATACTGGTACAAACAGGTATGTTATTCATGGAGCTGTAGTGGTTGATGATTATATCATAACTATAGAAGGTCAATTAACTGCCTCTAATAAGAACTGGAAGATAAGAAAATACATAATAGACTATTTGGGGGATATTAGTCTAGATGGATCATTAGATTCTGCTCTTTGGAGTGGAGCAGGATTGTTCAGCGATGATGCTGGTGAAATAGAAATGGAGGCTATCGCTGAAACAGAAAATATACACCGTATATATTGTACAGATGGTATATCACCACTACTGTCTATTAACGTCAAAGAAGATATAAGCGCATTGACGGTATCTGACTTTAAAGTGTTTAAGCCTAACATTATGGCATCAGCCACAGTGTCTAGTTTCACAGATAATGGTGGTAATTTACTTTGCGGTTCTTATAGTTATGTTTATAGGTTTAATACGGAAAACCAATCTAATTATACGGATTGGTCTCCAATGTCTAGAGCTATCAACATACCTATAAATAACGTTCAAGGGAGTGATAGCTTAACAATTAAAGGGGCGACAGGATCAGATATATCAGCTCACACAGTTAAAGTAGGTATTACTGGTATACCAACTAATTATACTCATATAGAGGTTGCTCAAATTCACTTTGTTGGTCCTAATGTTAGTACTATACACATTATTGAAAAGGCAGAATTACTTGGTGAAACTCATGAATTTGTTCATAGTGGATTTGAAACTAAAACCTTAGTCGAAGGTGGCATCGCAGATGTTTTAATTAAAAACACAGTTTGGGATACGTGTAAGTCTTTAGCTCAAAAAGATAATAGGCTTTACAGTTCTAACTTAGATCATTCAAGGTTAAGCCCTACATATAAGTCAATTGACGATATAGCTTCCTTGCTGGATAGTTATAAAGTAAAGTCATATAAGGCTGTATGGAATAGCGGTTCTCATAGTAGCTTTTCAGGTCAGACTGGCGCTGCTGGACTGAACGAGCATAGACATAAAAAATGTTACACCCTTACTAGCCCTGAAGATGACGCTACTAATTTTTTCAAGTTTATTCCAAATAACTACGGTACTGGAGCTAACCCAAAATATGTATTAGGGGCTGAAACTCCTGGATACACTAATAGCAGTAATGACGGATTCAGAATAACATTCCAACACGAAAGCTATCCTATAGATGAGCACGCCACTGGTAGTGAAAGTTATTTTGCAACAACAGAAAAAGAAGTTACAAGTGGTCAGGATAGGTATTATAATGTTCCATTTAAAGTAAGCACAGTAGATTCAAATTACCTAAACTCAGTCAAGGGTCCTATAAACCCAAAGTGGGATAATGAATTTAGGAGTTTTAGAAGGGGAGAGTGCTATAGGTTTGGTATTATTTTAATTGATAAAAATGGATTAGAAAGTTTTGTGCATCATATAGGCGATATAAAAATGCCTGATGGTAATGATCCTAATTACTGGAAGTTAAATGCTTCTGGATCAGGTGTAGAGGCTAATAACACATCCAACTATCCTCCTAATAATTGGGCTCCATTTAGTATGGCTAACTTATCTGCTGGAGGCACAGAGTATAGAACTGTAACGGCTCACGCTTTAATACCCAGAATAGACGTTAGGCTTCCAAGCGCTGTAACAGATATAATTTCAGGGTACAGAATAGTTAGAGCAGAAGTTACAGATGAGGATAAGGTAATGATAACTCAAGGATTGGCTAGTGACGTATTTAAGTATGACGACACAGATACCGACTCCACTATTAGTGGGCTTTATGGTGTTGGGTGGTTAGCAAATACAAGACTTAGAATATCAGGGGTTAATAATGGTGCGGTAACAGGTTTTTCTTCTGGTCATGAATCTCAACTTAGAAATCAATTGTCTTCAGGAAATTCTGGAATGCTATTAGACACTCCAGACGTAACTATAGGAGGTAAAAATTACCTACTTGGTAGTGGGTATAAAATCCAACCCTCGTATCTTATGGTTGGAAGAGGTACTGTAGGTAATTACGAAGAGAGGGGTATTATTATTTATGATGGCTTATCTCAAACAGACGCACAATTACCTAATGGTATTCACTCAGGCTTGTATAAATACAGTCCAGTAAAGCTAGGAAGTGATTTCACTGAATTTACTGCGTACTCAGGAAATACAGCTCAATACGCTAATATTTCTGTAAGTAATTTAAGCGAGATTGGTTCTAGTTATGATGGAACTCAGGTTAATGAAATAATTAAGGATACCGTCTATGTAAAAACAATTGTTAATGGTGAAGTTGTAAGTTCTACAGATACAGGGTGGAGTGCTAATTTTATAAATAAAGCAGCCATGGATGGTGATGCATCTCCAACTCATGAGGGTTCTATAAATTCATTAGGTCTAGTCGGTGACGGACCCTTAAGGGGTAATGACGTAATAGGCTCGTCAACAAAGCTATTAATTTCAATGGATGGAAATTGGATTAATTGTGGTGCATTTAAAAACACCACTACGGGCAACAGAATCCTTGTGGGTGAAGATGATGGTATTGATTGGGGTTATACTAACCCTATTGGGAGTAATGATTATCCTACAACTGGATGGAGTAAAGGTAAGTGGGTGGTTGATTTAGTTAGAGATACAGATGATGGTAGTGGTGGAACAAACTTTGAGCAGTATGGGGGCGCAGGTAGTACTGCTCTTCAAAATACTAGATATATTCCTTGCTCTGATTTTACTCCAGTTGACGATTTTAACTCACAAGTTTCAACTGTAAATATAGATGGTGGGGATACGTTTTGCGATATGTATACCAGCCTATCTACGTTCAAAGAATCTAGTTCAGATAATGTTCAGTCTTTTGGAATAGCTGTACCTTTAGAAAGTTCTTATAATATGGGTTACAGGTCTGGATCTTATTATGGAAGTAGTTTAACTGCGGTAACAACACAGGAAGATTCATACCAGTATAATTTTGCTTATCACCAAGCCATAAACACAAAGGGTTATGTTCAAAAGCCTGCTGGATTCAATCCTAATACTCAATTCAAAAATAAGATAGTTGCTTCGCAGGTAAAGCTTGCTGGTGAACCTCAAGATGCTTGGAGTTCCTTTTTATCTAACGACTTTATAGAGTTACCTTTAAAGCAAGGAGAAATTGTAGATCTTTTAAATTATAGAAATAACTTATACAGCATACAGTCGGATGGAGTTAGTTTAATCTCTATAAATTCTAGAGTATTAATTCAAGGCGAGGGAGCTTCTGCAGATATACAGATAGCATCTGGTACTGGAACAGTAATGGATAGATATGACTATTTAACCACTCAGTACGGGTCTAAATATTACAATAAGTCAATAGTCACTCCTACGGGTGCTTTCTTTTTAGATACAGAAAGAAGTGAATTATTGAAACTATCTGGGGAGGGTGTTAACCCAGTATCCCTAACTAATTCCTACAAAAACTATATAGTAGGATTAACTAAAGATAAAACTATATTAACCTCTGAAAACAACAATCTGGGTAGTTTAACTCAGGGTTTGTTTACGGGATACGACAATGAATTTAGAGAGTGCCACTTTACAATAGTAGATTCTGATGATTCCAAAAATAGTTTTGTAATCTCCGACTTAGACGGGAAACTTATTAGCAACTTAGAGCTTTTAAGTGCCGCTACAACCACATCAATTGGTGCTATATTTTTTAAGAAATACATATCATATAAAAATAGATTATTTGGTATAGGTCATGAAACCGCAACAAGCAACAATGATAATATATATTTATTTAATTCAGATGTATATCAACACTTTAATGTTGGGATCGTAGTGAATGACAGTCCTACGATAAATAAGATATTTGATACGTCAGAAATAATTAGTGATGTAACAAACACAACAGATACATTTACGTCTCATACCTTGTCGGACTCTACTGGTAGTGATGCTACAACAGGTTCTAACGAGAGAATTAGAGAGGGTATTCATAGGGTTTCACTAAGAGGTGCATCTACGAGTAGAGCTAGAGGAAACTGGTTAAAACATACGATAGCTTATAGTCAGGCTTTATTAAGCAATAGCATTAACTCTGCTACTGATAAAAAATTTAATATATTTGCAGTAAACACAAGATATAGAAAATCAAATTAATATGGAAAATGCATTAGGGTTATATAATATTGTAAATTCTTATCAAAGGGATTCAGGTGATGGAACGTCTGATGATCAAGCCTTTACGATGAGTGATAAAATGCAGGCTAGGTTTGATGCTATAAAGTTAGAAAACCCAACTTTTACTGACGATCAAATACACGATCAAATCAAAAAGGAAGATGGCTCAAAGGCTGCGTCTGTCGCTGGAATTGCAGGGGCAGCATTAAGTGTTGCAAGTCAGTTCGGAGGAGATGAGAATCCATTAAACAAAAACCTAGCATTAAAGGGTGGTCTTACTGGAGTTGTTTCGGGAGCCTCTATGGGAGCTAAAGTTGGCGGAGTGCCAGGAGCTATTGCTGGAGGTATCGTTATGGGTGTTGCTGGAGCTTGGAAGGGCGATAAAGAACAGACGACACAAGATAAGTTAGAGGTTAAAAACGAAGCCATTACTGCAAACACTAGTGTTGCAAGTAGTAATGCTGTGTCAAGCTCTATACTTGATGATCGTTATAGAAAGAATGTCAGTAACTCTCTAAAAAATACTTACGGAGTAGGTGATATAGATAATTTTACAAATAAATATAGTTAAGATAGTTATGGATAAGGCTGAGTTAGCAAAATACATGGAGAACCCAAATGTAAAATGGGTTTTATATAACATACTTAAACATGAGTCAGGAAAAGTAAATGGTAAAGTAAATACTGGTGGTTTCAATGAGAGCGCTGGTGATAGTACTGCTTACGGTTCAGGACAGTTTATTGGAAAAACAAGAAATACTATATTAAATGATTATAGTATAGATGCTTGGTCGGATAGCTTAGAAGACCAACAATTAGCCGCAATAGCTTTAATGCACTCTAATGGCGACCTTGATGCAATAGCTGGTGGAGATTATTCTGGACTTAAAAGTAATAATTATTGGGAAGCTTTTTCTAGTGATGAAAATCATAAAAGACTAACTAAGAATAAACCTGCAGGGTGGGAGGATAAGTATACAAATATGCAATCGGACTCTATACATGATCCTGCAGCAAGTTGGAGTAAGTTAAGTCCTGAAATGAAAAAAGAAAAGAAGGGGTGGTTTGATAGTAAGTATGGTGGAATGCCTAAAGGTTTTGATATAGGTGGTGGTGTTCCTACAGAAGAACAAGCGAAAGAAGATCCGAGATATGCTAGAAATAAATCTCCAAGATTAGATGAGGCTAAGGATTTTATAAAGCAATGGAAAGAAATACAAGGCAGTGAAAGAGTAGACAAAGAAAGAGCCCTTAAAGATTTAGCTAAAACACACCCTGGTTTTAAATATACAGTACCTGGATATGTTAAGGGTAAAACAAAAGGTCACTCAGGCGGTGTGAACCCTAAAAATTATACTGTAGGCCATATAGAAAAAAACGTTAATCTATTAACTTATCATAGGTTAAGCGATATTGATAAGTGGATAAATAACAGTGAGGCAGCCATATTAAAACAAGCTGATGCCGCAGATCAAATATCTGTAGGTGTTAAGCCAAGTTTAGTTTTAAAGGGTGTTGATGATAACATTTCTATCGCTAAAGACGAAAAGAATAATATACCTGCCACAGACGCCTCAAAGAGCCCTACTCCTGTTCTAACTGAAGATAATAAAGTAGAAAACTTTGTTGAATTACCTGAAATGGATGAATCTGCTTTGGTTGATCCAATAGTTGATGAGGATGCAGATGTTGAAGATGATTTTGAAATAGAAGAAATTGATTTATCTTTAGCGCCAGAGCTTGAAAAAGATGAAGATCTTAGTTTTGAAGATTGGAAGATTAGATACCCTGACGGAACTCAAGAGGAGTACGATAATAGAGGGGTTACAGAGGGAGACTCTGGTTATCAAGACTGGTTGAAAGACAACCCTGGAGGAACTAAAGAAGAATATCAAAAGTATTTCGACTTACGAGGTGATACGTCTGGATTAGGTGAGGAGTCATTCCTAGATAAGATAGGAGGGCTATCATCTCTTATAGGTTTAGCTACAGGAGCTATGGGATTAGGTCAAGCATTAAAAGATGTAGACATCCCTAAAGATCCAAAGTTAGGCCCTGCTTTTCAACAAAGATTAGAAGAATCTAAGAGGTTAGCGCAACAAGGGTTAACTCCATCTGAATTAGCTAAGGCTCATAATGATTTAGATTCATCTTATGCTACAGGTATAGAGAATATTGTTCGTGGTTCAGCAGGGAACAGAGCTCAGTTTTTGGCTGGGCTTGGAGGTCTTGATGTTGCACGTCAATCTGCCTTGATGGATATTGCAGTAGCTGATGCTAGTATGCAAAGACAAAATCAAGATAAGTACGATAAGATGATGATGGTTAATGAGCAGTATGAAGCTGCTAGAACATCTAAGTATGATCAAGCAAAGTACGAGCAAGACATGGCAACTAAGTCTGCTGGAGCTGCTCTAGCTGGTAGTGCCTTATCAATGGTTAACGAAAACATAGGTAATCGCCAACTTAATAGATACAATAAGATGAAGACTGAAAAGCTTATGCGAGACATGGGTTATAGGAATGATTCTAACGGTAAATCTACCGAGAAGCAACTAGGGGTTGATCCTGATACTGGAGAGAAAGTTCAAACTAGCTTCTCTCTTCCTGGAGATGATAATTATGTGGTTCCGAATCTTCTTAGCGCAGATGAGCAAGTAATTAATACGGAGGTAGAGAATAATCAAGCCTCCTTAATAGACGATAGTTCGTTAAACGAAACTAATTTACTTCCTTTTGATGCGTTTGATTTGTCTAGAAGAAAATCAAAACCGTCTGGGCTTATCAATCCAGATAACATATTATTTGAGTACTAAAATATACTTTTAAGAAATACAACATGGCAATAGACTACGGAGCAATGCAAGCTTTAACTGAAGTATTTAAAGGTACATCAGAAGCTAGAAGAAATAGGAAGGCTGAAGAAGCACAGATGCGTCAAGAGATGCTCCAGCAGGAGAACATGGACTTCAAGAACGCTCAAATGGTTGGTCAAGAACAAGCAGCTATAGAGGCTTCTAGAGAGTCCTACTTAAAGCAGGTTCAGAAGATTCCTCACATGAGAGATTATGTGAATAATTACTTTGACGAACAAACCTTAGAGTTTAAAGGGTTGATTAAATCTTTTAATGGTAGATACTCTACAGCTATGAGTAGCGGTAAGGTATTAGACTTTAGAGATAATCTTATGACTAACCTAAAGAAAAGCGATAAGTATCAGCAAGGCGTTACCTCTGCTACTAACATGGCTCAGTTAGACGCTTGGTCTACGTCTGAAAAGACGCAAGATTTAATATCTAGAAGAGATCAAATAAACAAGGCTGCATATTTAAGGGGTGAAACAGATTCCTTTGAACTTAGTGGATTAAGAGCTAAGTATGACTCGGTTGATGCTGCGGATTACTATGAGGGAGAGCGACCAGATTTTGATAAAATATTTAGTAATCAATACGCTTCTATAGTTCATAATTGGGCTTTAGAAAACGATGATGCTGATCAATCAAAGCTTACAGCTTTAGCAGAAAATTATTACCCTGGAGATCCAAATGGAAAAGAGAAATATCTTAAGCAATTTGCTCAAGAAGATATGGGAATAAAAGGTGCTTACGATACGAAGATGACTGGAACTAAAGAGTTACCTCCAGTAGCAGCTACAGCTAGAGTTAGAAATATATTTGATCAAACAGCTAAAGGGCCTAACAGCGCTTACGGTATGCTTGCTAATGCAGCAGGGCAACCAATGATGCAGCAGTTTGGTTGCAAACCAGGCGGTCCTGAGCAGAAGGGTGATATGCAAATAGCAGGTTACGAAATATTTAACTCCGCTCCAGACGCTATATTAAAAGAGGCTAAATTCCAGTTTGGTGATGCTATGAAAAGCAATGGTGATGGTACGTTTGATTTTACTCACGTTAAGAGAGCTTATGATGCTAATGGTGTTTACATGGATGATCAAGACGGAGATGATACTCACACCAACATGACTTATAATGGAGCTCACATGGTTACTAAGGCAAGGTTTAGATTACCTGATGGAACTATTAAAGAGCAATTAATGGGAGATCCTAAAGATAGGGATTTAATAAAATCATTAGAAAAAGAATGGGGTACAAATGTTACTTACGTTCCAACTATGGTTGCTACATTCCAAAACGATAATTGGGCTACGTGGTGGGATAAACAGGTTATGGTAGAAATGGACCCTAAGACTATGTCTATGGAGCGCATTATGGATAACACTGGAATGGAAGAGAAGATGCAAGAGTCTGCTGAAGGCTCAAGAGTTATAGCTAAACTATCTGGAGCGCCACAAGAAGATTTAGAAACTAATCTAAATGCTGTAAGAGCGCAACAACAGAAAGACGGTAATGCTTTCTATAAAGGTACTGGTGGTGAAGCTGGTGAAGACGCAACAATGGATGTAGTAGCAAGTTATTTTGCGCCTGAGTTTAATGTAATGCAAGGGGCTGAAGATTCTAAAGGAATACTTTACTCTATCGCATCTACAGCAGCCAAGAATCAAGGTGGAGATTTTGCTAGCAATTCTAAGCAATATATGAATGCTATAGGTAATCTTATGAAGGCAACGGATAGTAATGGGAAAAAATTCCAGATGGCTATAGAGAGTAAGAATCCAACAAATATTTATAATGTTATGAATACTATGTTTGGAGACATTGGGGATAAGAATGAAATCCTTAAATTAGCAGAGATTTGGAGTAACTACAATTAAAATAAAAAAATGGCAGATTTAAATGAACTTATCAGTCAAGCAAGTAGTAATGAATCTGGCACAGGAGGTAAGTCCAGTTTATTAGACTATGCTGATAAACCTCAAGAAGTAGAAACAGGTCAAGGATCTCCTGGGCAAGATCCAATGTTGTCTCAAGAAGATGTATCTCAGTTATCACGACAAGGTGCTGTGTCTGCTGTTGAGCAACAAATAGATCCAGGAGTAGGTGGTCTTTCAGAGAGAGATAGACAAGCCATTACAGATACAGGAGTAGATCCTGAATTAATATTTGAAGGTAATGCAGAGAAGTTCGGTAAGAGCTTAGTAGCTGGTGTTGGTGTCGTTGTAAACGATGTGGGTAATATGATGGATTATGCATCAATGACTTTACTCCCAGACGAAGTAAGAAAATCTGATACATTCAAGAGTATAGTAGAGAGACTACCCTCAGCACACAATCTTGGTGATGCCCTACAGAAGTGGGGTGAGGTTCATCAATCCCCAGGGTTAGATGAGTTTACATTAGACGATTTATTTAAAGTAGAGTTTTGGGCAACTGATGTTGCTAAGACTTTACCATATATGGCTTCCATGTTAATACCTGGGCAAGCTGGAGCAAGTGCTGCAACTAAAGCTATGACGTGGGCTGCT
>Ga0098061_1000409_pt1 | contig 20338 bp, 28 predicted proteins | sample 22_taG_FD_92579 | JGI IMG/M metagenome (GOLD analysis project Ga0098061, IMG submission 92579) | Marine viral communities from the Subarctic Pacific Ocean - 22_ETSP_OMZ_AT15343 metaG | ecosystem: Environmental > Aquatic > Marine > Oceanic | place: Subarctic Pacific Ocean | collected 2015-01-20
AGGCAGGCAGGGGCGAGGGCATAAAAAAAAGTAAAGAAAAAGATCTTTTTTACTTGACAATCCCTCGCCCCTATGAGATAATAAGTTATACCCTAGAGAAAAGAGAGAGACTTGAAATATATTAGAACCCTGGCTATTGTCGCACAGTTCGCCGCGTGCTTTATCGCTCCCGCAATCTTCGCACTTCAGGTGATCGCATAACGACCCGCAAAGATTACCAACTTATTGCTGATGTTATCAAGGCCACCGCAGCCAACAGACCCGCAACGCCGCAGGGATGGACGCCAACGCTTCGCGCCCTCGCCTTGTCCCTTTCTGTTGAACTCAAGAAAGATAACCCGAACTTCAAGCCCGAATACTTTATGAAAGCCTGCGGCATATAGCCGAGAACATAAAAAATAAAAGTATAAACATTCCCCTATAGAAGAGAGAGATATAATACATGAATGATTACCTAGACATAAACGCCTTTGTTGATAGCCTTGATTCCTTTGATGACTTTGGTGTATTTGGTGACGTTGGCAACCTTGACTTTGACAGCGTTGGTATTTCTACAGAAGAAACAGAAGAAGAAGAATAGCAGAGAGGGGGTAGACCCCCCCTCCCCCCCTACCCCGGAATCCGGGTCGTAGTACGGGTATGCAGTACGAGCGATCTAAGTACACACGTTAACCAGCTAAAAAAAAATCCCAAATTTAAAAAATGCAAACTTTAATATTACTACTAACACTTATAACAACTAACCCTTCAAATTATGATATAGCAAGTTGCCATGCAGAATTTGTGAAAGCATACAAATTGGCAACAGAATGGGTATATCCCAGCAACACCTATATTGGCGAACTTTTAGATAAGGGAGAACACAATTGTAATGGTTGGTTGCCAGCGGAGTGGAGCCCCGGGAAAGTTGCAGTTAGGCCACTATATGAAGATAGTGGTTTGCCTATATATGATGTATTTGAAGAAGAGTGGGAAGTATTAGTTGGCTTTGAGTTTATATCGTGGACTCAGATTGCTAAAGCTTGCAAATTAGTCAACAAAACAAAAGGGTTCAATACGTGGTGTTGTTGGGAGAGTGAGAGAGAATTATGGCGAGGATACTCAATTGCTTTAACAGAGAGAGAAAAGTTCTTATATGCTATAATGGACTAATAAAAAACGCCAAAAAAAATTTACCAAATATTTAGTAATAGAGGAGAACTAAAATATGTCGTATTTAAAGCTAATTCCAATTGGATTGGTAGTGTTCGCATTGACCGGTTGTTATAATGCAGCTATGATGAGAGCCACAGGTGAGAGTAGAGCTACATGTCAATCAGATTCAGATTGTCCAGAAGACTTTATGTGCGTATTCAATATAAGCCCTAATAGTGCGTTAGGAGAATGCGTTAGTCAAAACAGCTATGATCCATGGGCGAATAGAAGATTAGAAGACTTTATTAAACTTAAAGAAAAGAATAAAGAACTTAATAAAGATGTACCAGAGGCAGAGAATCCAGATTCGCGATGGTTTACGCCACCCGATAAGGAAAAGAAATAATGGAAGGCTATTCACAAGACCAAGTTAATGTGTTATTATATGTTGGAGTATATCTATTCATTATATTTGGAATGATATGGAACTATTCAAAGCCTAAGAAATGATATTTGAATTATTAGCGGCTACAGTCGTCTTTTCATATATATGTTATAATTGGTTCATGTTGGCGAATTCGCACACAAAAACAGAGGTTTCTATGAAGAATAAAACAATTGTTGTCAGCGGAGGGCTAGACCCAATTCACGTTGGCCATATCAAGATGATTCAATCAGCAGCTGAATTAGGCGATGTTATTGTTGTACTAAACAGTGATGATTGGCTTAGACGCAAAAAGGGTTTTGTGTTTATGCCTTTTAAAGAACGCAAATACGTCTTAGAGCAACTTAAAGGTGTTGGTGAAGTATCAGCCGTAGATGATTCCGATGGTACTGTATGTGAGGCACTTTATCGCCTTAAGCCAGATATGTTCGGTAATGGCGGCGATAGGACTTCTGAAAACACACCGGAAGGCAACGTTTGTAACGAATTAAATATTGAAATGATGTGGAATCTCGGCGGCAAAAAGATTCAGAGCAGCAGTGGCCTTATCAATACTTTATTTTCTAGTAAGCCAACTAAGTCTGAAATGGCTGAATTTGAAAAGCTTCTAGAAGGCTTGCCCTAAACTTAACTAAAGAGGTACTCACCATGAAAAGTGTATTAATTGCTAGCATTATCACTGCGTATATTTTCACTGCGCAAGATCCTCAAATTGTTCTTTCACATCAATATAAAGCATATATTATAGCTCAACAACTTAATCCCAATGGCGTTGTTAAAATTAGAGACCGCATATTGAATAATAATAAGAGACTTCCTCGCGCGGCAAAGCAATTTCTAGAAAAGAATTTTGCTTGGGAAGTGTTCGCGGAAGCGACATTAAATTCGCAATGGGATAGCTTAGGTGAGAAACAACGAAAAGAATATACTAAAGCTCTCAAACATATGTTACTACAACGCTACGCAAAGTACTTTAACCCAGATAAAAAATTTTCGGTTAAATTTCCCAAGCAAACGGACTATAGAAATCTTCGGGGAGAAAAATTCGCGAAAGTCAAAACAATCATTTCAAGCATATCCAATGAATCTGAACTTGAAGCAGATTTCATTTTTATATTCAAAAACAAGCGTTGGATGATTTGCGATTTATATGTCGATGGCGTATCCAAATCACGTAGCTATCGTACCGCCATGCGAGCCCTGTATAAAAAATACGGATATGCTGGTATAATATCCAAATTAAAAAGCAAAACTACCAAACTCAAAAGAGCTAGCTAAAGCCCTCTTAGCTCAGTTGGATAGAGCAACAGACTTCTAATCTGTAGGTCGTAGGTTCGAATCCTACAGAGGGTGCCATTATATAAAAAATTTTCGATTTAAATTGTTGTATTCTCTTTAAAACTATGATATAATATTATATCGATATAATTACTTTAAAGGAGAAAAAAATGTCATCAACGAAGTTAAATGTAAATTTAGAAGATTGTTTAGATGTGCGTTGCGAAAATTGCGATAGCGAACATTTCTCACCAGTTTTTACTTTAAAAAAAGTATCGGCTTTAATGTCTCCTACCGGCAACGATATGTTCTTGCCAGTACAGATATTCAGATGTGATGAATGTAAACATGTTAACGACGAGTTTGTAAAATGAAAATACAAAGTTCAGATCCAGATAAGAAACTAATAAATGTCCGCGAAAAGATTATTTATAAGCAGCTTTTGAAAATGCTTCCTGCAGATATAGAACCTCTTAGTCTTCTTTTCTGTGCATATGAATTTAGAAAACAATATGATCAATCTGGTTACAACCCAAATTATAAAAAAAACTAAAGGGAGAAAGACAACGATGTTCGATCACTACGAAGAGGTTCTCAAAGAACTAGAAGAAATAAAAATTAATTTAGATGATTTAAACCACAACGAGCTTAAAAACGCTCTCAGTTCTATTATAAACCGTGGTTGGTTGAACATCGAAACAATGTATGGTGCTAAACCGAACAAAAGACACACTAAAGAAGAAATACAAAAACATTTTGATGCAATGCTAAATGTGGTTCCAATTACTAGAGTTGGAAGCGAAAACAAGAGTAAGAAATGAAACTATCCCCAGGAGACATGTTAATAGAAAAAGATGGCAATTATGCAATATTGTTAGAACGCGTATCATCTTTGGGGGTTGGAGCATGGAGAGTATTTTGGAATAACGGATTTGAGGATTTGTTTCCATGGGTGGAAACCTCTATAGATCACGAAATTCAAGAAGGAAAATTAAAACATATAAAAGGAGGATGACCGAAAATGAAAAAAATCACCCAATTGTTGGAAATAGACATATTTGACATGGGTGTTATAAGTTTTACGATGCTAATTATCTATTCATTAGTATCATGCGTTCAATAATTAACATATCATTCCGTTTCTTTAAGAATCTTGACATTTTTGATGTAATTATATTTTTTTCGTTTATAGGTTTATTGATCTATTTATTAATTTTTTTAGGTGTAGAATATGAAAACTTTACTTTTAATAACAACTTTTTTAGCAACTTCAGCAGTATCTCCAACAGGTGATCCATTATCAGATTTATATCTTAGACAATTTTTGGGGATTAAGACAGTTCCCAATAAAATATCTAATAAATTCTTTTATCGCCAAGTAGAATTTAATACAAAATTTATTTCCACCGTCGTAGGGCCTGAAAACATGGTTTCTGGTACTGTCTCTACTAACAAGAGAAAAAGAACCGTTGTTTCTTATAATGTTCATACCAGTCCAAAAAAGCTAAAAGAGAAATTAACTACCATGACTCACTATACAGGAAGAAAGTATCCTTTGGGTTATCGAGCTTTTAAATTCCAACAAACTGGAAAAAATGATTTCAAACTCTTTCTGAATTCTAGAACTAAAAATATGATATTATATTTCAAGTATAATGAAAAACATAAACTATTTAATGTATGGATAAAATAACAGAAAAGTGGAAGAATTTTCTAGAAAAGGGTAAATCATATCAAATATATTGTGATATGGATGGTGTGCTAGTCGACCTCGAAGCTGGAATTGAAGAAGAGTTAGTGTTTGCGGACATTGACGACGATGCTAAGAAACAAGCATTTCAAGTTCTTAACTCCGGAATGTTATGGCAAACTCTGCAAAAAGATCCTAGTTTCAGTGAAGGAACTGCAGTGATTTTTGATGTCTTATCTCAGGGAAGCCATGATGAGAGAAGAAAATTCTGGGCAAACATGCCACCAAAACAAGATGCAATGAATCTTTGGAATATAATTTCAGAACACAATCCTATTATCTTGAGCGCTCCATGGAAAATTAATGACGAGATAGATCAAGCTTGTGTTGAAGGTAAAAGAGAATGGCTTAAAAAACTAAGCCCACCTCCAAAAAAAATTATTATTGCCGGTACCGATGAAGGGTTCGAAGGCGATACAAGCAAGCATCGATATGCCCGTGATGAAGATGGTGACCGAAACATATTGATTGATGACATGCCTAGGTATGTTGAACCATGGCGCAAAGCCGGCGGGATTGCAATAAAACATACTTCAGCAGAAAATACAAAAAAACAACTAAAAAAGGAACTTTTAAAATGGCAACAATAAAAGGCTTACATGCGAGCTTGATCATAGAAAAGTTACAAAAAGCTCTTAAGAAAAACGGGCATGCTTTTTTTGATAATAATAAATCATACAATGTTAATATAATTGGTTGTAGAAGTAATCAAACAAAAGCAAATGAATTTGATGATTGTCTATTTCTAATTTATCGTGATGACAACAAAGATTGGGTTGTACACAGCTATCAAATAACTACAGATATAGGCATACGTTACCTCAAGTCTCCTATTAATGAAGATGGGGCTGCAATTCTTGTTCCCGGCCAATATAGGGGCGTTTACAGGGTTGCTAAGCACCGTGGGAAGTACGATGCCCTTTGTCAAAAGAACGGCAAAGTAAAAGTGTGGCGCGACGATGATAGGGATAAAATTCTAGATATGGATGACTCGACAATTCAAGAAGGTTTTTATGGAATTAATATTCACAGAGCTGCTGCAACAGGTGAAATGGAATATGTTAACGGATACTCTGCAGGGTGTCAAGTTTTTAAAGCGGCAAGAGATTTTAATGAATTCATGGCACTAATTAAGTTATCAGCAAAAAAGTACGATAACAAATTTACTTACACGCTCATAATCGAGGACGATTTCAAATGAAATTAACAGAAGAACAAATTAAACAAATTATAGAAAAAGAAGTTGTAAAATATCTTAAAGAAGCAGAACTTGCTAAACAAATGAAAAGTTGGACACGTTTACCTGCTGAACTTTTCAGGAATGTCATAAAATCTATTCAATACGATGCATCTGAAGAAGCACAAAAAGATAGAGAATTTGTGGGTGTAATAGCTGATGTTAATAAATTGTTGATTAAAGGTGTAAGAACATTCCTCGCCGTGTGGGGGGCAGCCGGTACGGAAAAAGAGAGTCCATTCCTTGACGAGAAGGGCAAAAATATATTTTTACAAGGCTTGTATCCAAATACCCCTAGAGACAAGGCAGACGACCTTGTAGTTGATCTTGTAATGCATAAACCAGACGTGTTTCGAGATGATATAAAAAATACTCTGCAAGCGATGACAAAAAAAGAGCGTATAGCTTATGGCATGGAGACTCCTGAATATGTAAGCCCTGAGTTTATAGAAGAGACTATTAAGGAAGAAGTTATTAAATACTTAAAAAGAAAATGAATAAACAGTGGAACAAATTTTTATTAGAAGCGAGAGAAAATAGCGAAATAGATCTACCTTCTCTGAAGATTAAAGATTCATTAAATATGAATATCTGGCAATCTGAAGACAGGCTAAAGCCAGAAATTTCAAGTCGTTTAATTCAAATTGCTTTAGATTTTATGGATCAGTTAAACGTTACTAACGAGGAAATAATGGATATAATATTTACTGGTTCTCTGGCAAATTACAATTGGACAGAATATTCTGATATCGATCTTCATGTTATTATTGATTATAGAAATATGGATGATAATACTGCATTGGTTCGAGATCTTTTTAATGCAAAAAAAGGAGATTGGAATAAAACACATAATATTATAATTAAAAATCATGAAGTAGAAATATATGTTCAAGATGTAAACGAGCCACATATTTCTACTGGGGTTTATTCTCTACTAGAAGATCAGTGGCATGTTAAGCCTAATAAAATGAAACCAAAAATAGATTACAATAGTATAAAAATAAAAGCAAAAGATTTAATGGATCAGATTGATAGAATTGAACAACTTGTGAGCACCAACAACGATGAAGCTGCTTATAATGTTTCAGGAATATTAAAAGATAAAATTAAAAGATTAAGAAGATGTGGAATTATGGACAAGGGCATATATTCAACTGAGAATTTGGTTTTTAAGACTTTAAGAAATAATGAATATATAAAAAAACTAATTGATACGAGAACCAAAGCTTATGATAGGATGATGTCCTTGAATAACAATGTTTTATAATATTTTAATAGCTTGTATTATTACTTTCAATTTAATTGATATTTATGCAACGCTTTGGTTTATAAATAACAGTTTGGCAATTGAAGCCAACCCTTTAATGTTTCAGGCTTTAGAGCACGGTGCAGATTTTTTTATTTGTGTTAAGTTGATTTTAGTAATTGGCGGCTGTTATATATTAGGTAAAAATAAGGACAAAAAGATTGCTCGTTATTCAATATTGACCGCTTTTACGGTATACTTGGTATTAATGTTATATTTTTGGTTCAATCTTGCCTTAATGACATAGTTACTAATATATGTCAAAGTATATTAAAATAACATTATTATTGTTCTTACTTATTTCATGCGGGAAAGTCGATCCTAAAATAATTGAAGGGGATCCAAATAATGATGTCTGGACAGTTCTAGAGCAGGAGCCAATAATTGCACCTCCTCCAGATGTTTTTCAGATACAAGACATTCAAAAAAAAGAGCCTGATGCGTCGGCACAATATAAAGAAGATTGTTGGGAAGCTGTTTGGTTAAGATGTCCTCCATATGACCAATATTGGATTGCGGAAGCAGTTATTGATACTTGTGATGATTTTAAAGTTGTTATTATTGATAATTGTAAAATGCAACACGAATGCGATCCCAACGATCCCATAATAGCAATCCAAACATGTCAAACCGAGGACGGCTTTTCTGGTCAACAATACGTTGTCTGTGATAAAGGAAAGGTTGATTTAACAGATTGTTGGCCTTGTGATGATGAAGAAATATGTGATCTTGAGGATAATGATTGTGACGGACAGGTCGACGAAGGAACATATGAATGCACAACAAATTGCGAAACTGCGCCGGCATATTGTGTGGAAGGGAAAATGATTTGCACTGCAGCCGAACCTCTAGAAGAGGTTTGTAATTTTCTCGACGATGACTGCGACGATGAAATTGATGAACATCAGAGAAATGCATGCGACAAATGTGGACCATTACCAAAAGAAGTTTGTGATGGAATCGATAATGATTGCAACGATATCACAGATGAAAATTTACTTCAAGAATGTGAAACCGTTTGTGAAAAAGGATATGAAATGTGTCTTAGTGGAATGTGGTCAAACTGTACAGCACAGCAGCCAATTGAAGAATATTGCAATGCTGAAGATGATGACTGTGATGGGAGTATAGATGAGGGCTTAGATTGTGTTTGTGGCGCAGCAGATGTTGGTATATTAATACCTTGCATGGAAGATCCGCTACTTTGTGGACAAGGATACAAAACTTGCGAATGTGCGGTTGTACCTCCACCTGGCGAATTGTGTGTCGAATTCGGTATGACAGAGTGCAAAGCATCTTGTTTTTATTTTCCTCCTCCCTCAGATGTGGTATGTGATGAATTAAAAGGAATCATAATTGCAGAACTTTGTAACAACCACGATGATGACTGTGATGGGGAAATTGACGAGGATCTTTTTAAACAATGTTATACTGGTCCCCCCGAAACATTAAACGTTGGTATATGTAAGCCGGGAGTTTTGACATGTAACGCTGGAAAATGGGGAAATTTCATTGATGAACTTTTTATTGATGAAATGTGTTTAGGGGAAGTTTTACCTTTGCCGGAAGAACTTTGTAATGGGTTAGATGACAATTGTGATGGTGAAATAGAAGACGATATGGAAGATACAGATATATTATTTATATTAGATACATCTGGTTCTATGAGCGATGAAATCGAAGCAATCATATCTGCCCTTAGTAAGTTTGCTCTTTATTATAGTGATGAAAGTGTCATTAAATGGGGATTAATATTCGGTCCGATACATGAGATTATTAAACAGGATAGTGGGTCAAACATCGCTACAGAGTCTTTAAAAATAAAACATGACTTTTCTGGTTTTAGTTCATTTTTGACAGCGTTAACTACAACTGACTTTGCTGCTATTGATGGTTCTCGTGAAATGTTATATGATGCCATATATCTTTCCCTTTATCCTCTCGCAAATTCTAATTTCATTGAATATGATCATTTAGAGATAGCATGGATGACAATGTTTTCAAACATGCTGATATATTCAGATCCTCCAATACCTAGTTTTGTGTTGAGTTGGAGAGGGCTTCCAAAGCCAGCAAATAGAGTTGTTGTTGTACTTACAGACGAAAATGGACAAAGTTATATGGAACCAAAGATAACAAACGACATTCTATTAAAACTTGAAGGTGGCGTAAAAGACTTGAACGTATTTATTTTTAGTCCCAATTCTACAGCAAACGCTATGACTTGGGACGGCACTTATATAGGTTGGGAAAATCTTTGTCAAGTTGGCAGTGGTCAATGGTTCGAGTTGTCGAGCGACTCGGAAGAAATATTTAACAATTTAATGCAAATAATAGATAACACAGTTTGTGAATAATGTTATAATAATATTAAACACATAGGAGATTCATTTGTTTGCAGACGTAGTTGTTGATTTACAATATGGTGATTGCGGGAAGGGGAAGGTTACACATCATTTGTGTAAGTCTGGAGAGTATACACACGTCATCAGATATAATGGTGGTTGTAATGCTGGACATACAATATATCATGAGGGGAAAAAATTTGTAACGCACCATATTCCTTCGGGAGTATTTTTTGGTATCAAATCTATTATTGGTTCCGGCTGTGTTGTTAATCCTACACAATTTTTTAAAGAGTACAATGAATTAAAAGATGCAGGAATTGCAATAGAAGGCAAGATATTCATTGCAGAAAACGCTCATATAATCACAGAAGAGCATTTAGAGGAAGATGGAAAGGACAAAGCAATTGGCACAACCAAAAGAGGAAATGGTCCTGCTTATAGAGACAAGTATGCAAGAAGTGGATTAAGAGCGAAAGATGTTTCAGAATTGCAGCCTTTTATTATTGATATGTATAAGGAATTATTTAAGAATCCTTATATTGATCCAAAAGTGCTTTTTGAAGGGGCACAGGGCTTCGGTTTAGATATTGATTGGGGAGATTACCCATATGTAACTTCAAGCCACTGTACGGTAGGTTCTGCCATCCTCAACGGCATTCCACCGCAAATGATTCGAAAAGTTTGGGGAGTAGCAAAAGCGTATGAAACTTATGTGGGAGCAAAGAATTTTCATAATCCAAGCCCAGTCTTTAATCGAATAAGAGAAATAGGCGAAGAGTATGGCGCTACGACCGGGCGGCCCAGACAGTGTAATTGGATGGATTGGGAATTACTTTGTAAAGCTGTTAATTTAAATGGTGTTACAAATCTTATTATAAACAAGATGGACGTTCTTAAGAAAGTCGGTCAATGGACGATAAAAGATCGAAGCATCACTCATCAATTTGATACAGAAGATGATATGATGGATTGGATAGATATTAATTTACCGCGACGGTCAATTAAAGAATTGCTTTTTTCTGGCGACAAAGAAAGTATATAACTATTTATTAGCACACATATGCGCTATACTCTAAATAATAATACTAATCAGGACTTTTCTGTATTAACTAAATTAATTGAAAAGTTCTTTCCCTTCGCTCAGAAACAAATAGGCTTTCACAAACCTGTACGCATTGACTTACAATCAGATAGTCATAATGCCCAAGATCCTTTTGGGAAAACAGCATACTATGAGCCGGCGGGTCATAAAATCGTTTTGTTTGTTGATGGAAGACATCCAAAAGATATCATGAGATCTTTGTCTCATGAACTGGTACATCATCATCAAAATTGTAATGGAAAGTTTGAAAATTCTGGAGCGACAGAAGAAGGCTATGCCCAAAATGATCCTCATTTAAGAGGGATGGAGCAAGATGCTTTTTTAAGAGGCAGTATGATTTTTAGAGATTGGTGTGATTTAATACAGACAAATGGATTACAAGAAACTAATTATAAAGGTACAAAAGGAGATAATCTCATGAATAAAGAAGATATTCGAGAACTGATACAGAGAGCTTTGCATACAGCTTTAAGTAATACAAATTTAGTAGAAGATGTAGAACCGGCGGAAACATCGAAAGAAGATAATTCTGAAGGCGTGGAACTTGAAGAAGAACAAGAGCTTGAAGAAGAGGAAGAACTTGAAGAAAGGCGGAAAACGAGTGATCGTGCTCAAGGTCGAGATTCTGGTGGACGAAGGGTGAAAGATGCCAATACTGGCGAAAAGCTTAATGAGAGTGATGCACCTGTTAAAGAATGGTGGGAAAAGTCACTTTTCGAGAGACTCACAAACAAATATACAGGGAGAAAATAACAATGGCAAGTCCAAGAAAAAAGAGATTACTAAGATTATGGGCAGCGGAAAGAGAAAGGGCTGCGAACACTACTGCTCCCGAAGAAAAAGTCGTAGAAAAAGTGGTTGAAAAAGTTCGAACTGTTACTGGGAGAGCGACTAGAAAGACAAGAAAGTAAATGATAGATTATGCATCCATGACTCGTAAGTTTTTGATTGGAGAGGGCCACAGTCCTCCAAGCGTGCGCAGTTATGTTCAATCATTAAGTGAAATACTTAGAAATCTTAATCCAAAAACTCAAATGGAAAAAAGAAGAGTTGAAATTGCTTTAGAACATGTTCGCGAAATTAAGAGACACACAAGAAAACTTGAAGAAAAAGTTTTAATGCTCGAAGGCAAATTAAAGGTACTGGAAGAGGATAAAAAATAATGGGCGCCGCCGGAGGTCATATGCCTCATCCCTTTGACTTGCCAAAAGTTAAGGATGGGAAAGATCTTATAGACTTTTTTAAAGAAGCTATTAAATCTTTAAAAGAAGGCAAATCTACTTTGAAAATTGATGGCGTCAATGCCAGTTTCAAGTTAATAGATGGACCGCGCGGAAAAGAATTTGCCGGCGATAGAGCTTCTTTAAGCCCTTTGGATATTCAAGGTTTAACTGCGCATAATCTAGACAGAAGATTCGCACCTCAAGAAAATCCTGAAACTGGAGAGTTGGAGCCTCATGGAATGGTTGAGGCTTATAATAATTTATTAAATATTTTTAATGAAACTCTTCCTGATATTGTGGGCGAGTTAAAAGTATTAGGGATGTGGGACAATCCTACTCTTTTCTTTAATACAGAATATGTTGAAGGTCAAACAAACGTATTAGAATACGATCATGACTTCTTAGCGATTCATAATGTTGGACAAGTGTATGAAAAAAATTCTAAACAAGGATATAGACCAGGTGTTCCTAGACCAGACGATGTTCCAGGGGCTGTTTTTTCAACTGTTGTTAGATTAGACAGTTCTCAAGAAAGAGCACTAAAAAGTTTATTAAAAAAAGCTAACAACGTTGCTAAAAATCACAACTTTAAAGTTTATGGAACCGTGCCTACTTTCTTTAAAGAACTCTCCAGCATCGATCTTGATCGACCGCTGTCGGAAAAATTCACCGTCATGTACGATGAGGATTTTAATGATTCTCAAACCGCCCCTTTGAGAGATTGGCTGAACGTTGTTAATAATCCACGTCACAAGAGTGTAACTTTGGCCAATGGGAAACAAATCGGAGCGTTAAGCAAAGAAATTTATATTGCAATTTTAAATAAAAAATCTTTGTCACATTTTTTATCTGTTCCCGAAGGTGTAGATTCATCTCAAATGGCTAAAGACGCCATCGCTGGCGCGGTTTTCTATCACGCTACAAGGGTATTAGGAAAAGAGGTTCTTAATGCAATAACTAGCGATATGGGAGATACTCAAAATCACGAAGGCCTTGTTCTAAACGATAAGAAACGTTTTGGCGTCGATATGGTAAAAATCACTGGAGATTTTATTCTCGGTGGAATGGCATCAACATTTAGAAAAAGCGAAACTGATGATGTAGACCCCTTAAAGTGTAACAGGACGATTGCTTTAATTCCCGGAGCATTTAAACCTCCTCATAAAGAACATTTAGCGATGGTAGAACACTATTCTAAAATTGCAAATAAAGTTTTTGTTTTTGTATCGCCGCTGTCTCGCGGAGAAAAAAAGAAAGATCAAGCCGCCGTTGGTGTTGATAATGCTATTGCATTGTGGAATCTGTATAAAAAAACATACAAGCTGAGAAATGTCATTATACAAAAATCAGAAGGCAACTCTCCAGTTAAAACCTCTATGGAATGGATAGCAAGCAATTACAAATTAAAAGATTGTATACTTCTTGGCGCGAGTACAAAACCTGATGCAAGAGGTGTTCCAGATGCAGCCGGAAGGTTTGATAGAGGCGGAATAGAGGACGAGCTTAAATTTAGACATAATATAACTGATGAAATGGTTACTCTTTTGGATCCCCTCGATCCTAAACGTGTGTACACATATACAGTTGAAATGAGTGCCACTGATTTTAGAAAAGCCATAGAAGTCAAAGATTACGAAACAATTAGAAGCTTTTTACCAGACAATGTTGATGAAAATCAAGCATTGGCTATTTTGGGGATACCACCAGAACCAGAAGTCGAATTGGAACCAGAAATGGATTCGGAATCGGGAGTACTTCCCGAAAATAAAAAAAAAGGACTACTTTCTTCCATTCTATACGGGCTAATTGAGGAAGCTTTAGAGGAACGCGTAGATTTTCAAGACGCCGTTAAAGACAAGCACTCCAAAATGAAAGCCCGTCTTATCACAAAAGGCGGCAACAGAAATACTGGCGGAGGGAAAGGTCACAAAAAAGCATCGACAACAAGAACTGATAGCTCCCCTCCGTTAGGAGAAGATATAGAAATTATGGAAATATTAGAAGATTCAGATTACTGGGCTGGTGAACGTCGTCTGGACCCTGAAGAACTTGATCAGTGGGCCAAAGAAGCTAAAAGAATTTGGAGAGAGGCCGAACAGAATATTGAGTCAGACGAACATAAAAAACTCATGCGCGAGTTTGATGACGAGAAATTTGAACAAGAATTAAAAAATTATGCACTTTCTACACCGGAGATAGAAAACATAAGACAAGGTAGAACTGCTTTTATTTGGCTTAATAAATATAGCATTCCTACAGGTTATTCTACTGTAACAAAGGAATTAATCGGGTCACCAGAACATGTCGCGAAAATGGAATATCTGTTACAAAAAGGACATGAAGATGACTTAGCAGCTATGAAAGCAAAAAAAGCCCGGGAGGCAGACACCAGGCAGCTTGAAGAAGAAAGCGATCCAAGCTATCAGGCCTTTGTCGCCGGAGCAGCTGGAGATAAAGAAGCTTGTTACGAAGATCCAAATTGCAGAGAACTTCAAGACAAAAATAGAAAAATTACAATTTCCGTATCTTCAGAATCGTCAGACGAACTAGAAGAGATGGCAACAATGGGTGGTGGCGCAATGGCTTTTTCAGCCGGCGGCTTGCGGAAAAGAAAAAAGAAAAAGAAGCTTGAAGAAATATTATTAATAGAGGAAGCGGAAGCGACTGTTGGGCAGTTTCTTGCAACTTGGGGAGATCAGAACCCACAATCTGCACAAAAAATACTAGGTAAAGCTGCAAAATATCTTGGAGGACTGGTTGTTGGTGCGAGTGTAGGTGCAGCTGCAACGGCTGTAGCTGGTCCCGTCGGCGCTGCGGCAGGCTTAGCAGCGGGTGCGGGAGCCGCAAAACTTGGTGAAGAAGCTGTCAATCAATTATTTGGAATGATTGCGGAGAAATCCACAGATTTGGCCAAATTTATGATCACTATGTCAGATCAACAAGTCCCAGACGACCAAAGAACAGGCATTGCTAACTATTATGATCTGGATGATGAATATGAAGCATTGTTGCAAGGAATGGATTCAGATTTAGCAAATGAGTATCAAAAACATTTATTTGGTTATTTTAAAGAAGCTTTCGAACGTATGGAAAACGCAGATCCCGAAGCTGCGTTATCAGATTATCTGGAAGCAACTGCGAATCAATATCTTGAACATTTTCTTTTTAAACGAAGCTTATCCGGAGTGGGAGTTGTTGTTAAATCGCAGGTATCTGAAGAGTTAGAAGAAAGTCAGCTCATTCAAGAAGTAATGAACTATTTATTACACAAGTAGGAGTATTTTCCATGGAATTTAGCAGAGAAGAATTTATGAACGAACTTAAGCTTAGAAAATACATTCGTAAAGCTATTAAGGTCGTAAAAGAAAGAAGAAAAATTAAGAATCTTGATGAAGATAATAAGTTAAGAGCGTTAGTTCGCAAAGCAGTTCTTCAAGAAAAAGAAAGAGAACCACTATATCCTGAAACTGGTAAAAATTTCTTAGATTCTTTATTCTTGGATACAGGCTTTTTAAAAAGGCTTAAGTTGGGATATAAAGAATTAAAATCAACAGAAGAACAAAGAAGTACTTTTAGAGAACACATCATTTATCATGTTTTGAGAACTCTTGAGACGCAGGGAGCACTAGATCAACCCGGAGATCAGTCTCAAGAAGAACCTAAAATTGAACTTTCTGAACAAGATGAGACCACTATCTCAGTAATTGATCAAGATGATCGTTTAATGGGAACAGAACCTGAAAAGGAGTCACCCGAAGAAAAAGAAGATAAAGAAATAGAATCGTTTAAAATTCCAGGAAAAGAAATTGGCGATATTACAGGAATTAAACAAGCTTTTGATACTTTCAATCTAACCGAGGTTAAATCTGCTGTGCTGCGTTATTGGAATAGAATGGGGAATGATGAAGACAAAGAAGTGTTTTATGACAACATGAAAGAGCAACTTAATTTGTATTTTGACACATGGGAAGAAGAAGTGCAAGCAGAAATCCAAGCTTCTCCTGGAGAACCAGGAGTCCCAGCACCTGAAGAGCTTGCACCAGAAGAACCAGAAGAACCAGAAGCTCTAGAGCTAGAAGTACCAGAAGAAGAGCTTGAACTGGAGCCCATGGAATAAATTTATAAAATTAATACTATTTATTTATTATGCCAACTTTTTTAGGAAATAGCGAAACTTTTTATGATGATGTAGCCGCCCCATCAATTACTAAATATGTTGCAAAAACTGGTAATGATAGTTCAGGTGACGGTTCGGAAGGTAATCCTTATCTTACAATAAACAAAGCAATTGATGTAATAGACACTGCCGGTACGACTGATGGCGCAGATGTGGGAACCGGGACCAGGGCTCTCATTATTGTTGCGTCAGGTACATATGAAGAAATAATAGATTGTGATGCCCAACTTAATTTAACAATAAGAGGTACTGGGCTCCCAGGGAAACGGACATGTCTTGAATATGGCGGTGCGGCGGATATTGATGATGATATTCGGGTTCTGGGCGCCCGGGCAGGAGTTCATGATTATGGTAACGGTTTAATATTGGAAAATTTACATTTTAGTGGATTATCTACTGCAGGTAATTACGTTTTACATCATGCAGGTGCGAACCCCTACGCAAGAGTCTTTAATTGTGAAATCAGTATGAGTAAAGGAAGTCCCGCCAGCGGCATTTACGGCGCTCTGACTGGCTACGCGGCATGGCCATCTAGAATTGATTGTTGCATATTTCGCGGTGGCGAAGACCGCGCTATAATGGCCTCCGCAGGAAGAGCTATTAATTTTCCAGGAAGCACGGGTGTCGACGACGGCTGCTATATAACAAATAATCTAATTTATTCTTGGTCTCGTGGCATCTATATGAATAATAATAGAGCTAATATATATAATAATACAGTTGTTAGCTGCAGCACAATGGGCATCCAGACTGGTACTAATAAATGTAATATTATTAACAATATTGTTCTTAGATGTTACGGAGGTGACAATTCTGCTGGCGCTGGAAACGGTGGAATTATTATCGACTCTAGCGCCGGAACAGTACATACAAACAATTATACAACCGGTAATGTACCGTTAAAAACCGATGAAACTCCGAATGTATATGACGGAACATTGAGCCTCCATCGCGATCTTTGGGATACGAACGGGACGGATCATCAAGAGGCTTTAGGTACAGGCGAAGTTCGCGGGGATCCAGGCTTGAAACTTACAGGAACTGTCGGGGTTACGGCTCAAAACGATGGGGATATCTATTTTGATGGTCCCGCAGGATGGAATAGCGCAGATGATGGCTTATGGCCGTTCTCCTTCGAAATCAAGTCTCGCGAATCTCCAGTCGTCGACGCGGGGGCCACAACAGTATCAACAGCCATTCGAAATAGTGATATTAGAAACTATAAACGCGAATACATTGGCCAAGATGATGGACGGCATCCGGAAAAACAAGATGGTACCGCAGTAGTGCCAACATTAAAAAGCATAGACGTTGGGGCATATGAATTTGTAGCATGGAGAAAATGCCAAGAAACTAAAAGCCCTATCATAAGTTCTGATTTTACATTAAACGCGGGGTACTCTTATCAAGCGGATGATCGATATTTGGCTGATATAGATATCCTTGAGAAAGGCATTGCACAAGAATTCGGAGCGGAGCCCACTCCACCTCCATTTACAGCAGGAATTAAAGGAGTCCTGAGTTTACGTGGCGCTGGTGGTGCGTATAAACTAACTCCGGAGGGCTCCGGACGGAAATCTCCGGACAAAATAACTAAAGATGACAGTTAACAAATGTTAAAATCTGTGATATAATATTTTTTAGATCTTTCTGAAGTAAATAATTCATATGAATTGGAATAAAAAGAAAAGAATTCAAGGAAAGAATAGATATTATTCTGTTAGTAATAAATTAAGAAAAGAAAATAAATCTCATGATGAATTTGAAGTTATGTTAAATAATTTAACTTTAGAAGAGATAATTGCTTTAAAATTAGAATTAGCAGCTAAATCTGTAGGAAATTATTTGTATGGTATACCTATATTCTCAGCAATTCCTTATTTAGTTAAGGATGCTATATTAAAATATTCTCTTTCAGCTACAAGATCTAAGAAAGAAGCAGCTAGATTTTTAGGAATCAACTTAGATCACTTTAAAAAACTTATTAAAAAATATAATACAGAAAGTTATTTCGAAGATCTTGACAATAATTAAGAAATAGTATATACTTACTTCAGTTCTTTTAAATTTTGGGGGTGTCCTGGTTTCGACAGGGATTATGATAGTATTTCTGGCAAGACTGTGTGAGTGGCACAGTAAAAACATTCAATTTTTTAACTGCCAACGATAATGTTGAAGTTGATTACGCCTTAGCTGCGTAATCTGAGGCTGCTAGTGGCCTTATTCCCCAAAACTAGCAAAAAGTTTCTCATTTCTTTCAAAAAATGAGTGGTGCGCACGTTTAGTTGAGTTATGTAGCAGTTTGCTGGTTCAAAAACCAGATAATCTTGTGAATGACAGAATATTTGACAATTCTTGGACGTGGGTTCGATTCCCACCGCCTCCACCAGACGAATGACCCCAAGGGTGGATTCGTTGATTAGAGGGCTGGGCTAATCAACACTTAAAGAGGTAAAAATGGTTACAAAACGCAAAAAAATTGATAATATTGAAGAGGCAGAGGTTAGAATAAAGACAAAACATAAGAAAAATGAGCAAAATGAACAAAAAACCAAGGAATCTTGGAAAAATATAGCATATTTCAATGAATATCAGCCTGCTGATACGAAAAGAATCAAACTTTTGTCTGAAAACGATAAAATTCAGGTAAAAGTTAAGAGATGTGGCATTAATGGCACAAAATATGTCGTAAAACTAAGAAAAAACCCAATTTTAGAGGAAAAAGTCCAAAGAAAGGGTAAAAAGAGTCGAAAAAAAGAAAAAAATAGGGGAAATAACGCATGAAAGACATATTTTGGGCCGGAAAAGGCAAAAATGACAAAACTAATCATCCAGTAGCTGCCTCTACTGATAAAAACAACGTTGTTGAGACAACTAACAACAGAATTTACTACTATTCTGAGGTTTCTAGGCAAAAAATTCTTACTTTGAATAAGAGTTTGAAGAGCTTGAACGATAATTTACTCAATCAAGCTCAATTATTGAGTCTTGATGAGCCTGCAAACATATATTTGCACGTTAATAGCTTCGGAGGCAGTGTTTTTGCCGGTTTATCGGCTGTAGACTATGTAAAATCGTGTGATATACCCGTTATTACGATAGTTGAAGGCTGTGCAGCCTCTGCAGCGACCCTTTTTAGCGTCGTTGGCACCCATAGACAGATAAGAAGCAACTCTTTTATGCTAATTCACCAAATATCGTCAGGAATGTGGGGAAAATACGAAGAAATGAAGGATGATATAGAGAATTGTGACCTTTTTATGCGAATTATTAAGGATATTTACAACGAACACACCAAAATACCCAAGAAAAAGCTCAATGAAATACTAAAACATGACCTATGGTTTGATGCTGAAACATGTCTTGAGTATGGATTAGTGGATGAAATAATTCAGTGAATTATGCCGATTTACGAATATAAGTGTCAAAAATGCGGTTTTCGATTTGAAATTATGCAAAAAATCAATGAAACCGCGCCTCACTGTGATAATGTGGTGGTTAGTGGCTCCATAGAACGAATATGCTCCGGCAAATGTAAAAAGCTTATATCAAAAAGCTCTTTTTCGCTGAAAGGCGGCGGCTGGTATAAAGATGGCTATACTAAGCCAGAGTAAGACCACTAATAAGGCACATTTTCACCAATATACTGTTTTAATTGTTTGTAAGTTGGAGAATATGTGATAAATGGAAATCTTGTATTAACAGAATGAATCATCCCGATTATGTAACCATCCTTATTGAAGATGGGCGATCCCGAGCTTCCTCCAATAGCAGGAATTGAATATATAGAGAATGGCTGATCTTTATTACGAGGATCTCTATGATAATAACCAGCAAAGTAACCGTCTAACTTAGGAATCATATTAGCATGAAACATTCCCATTGGAGCAGCAAGATTATATGCTTTATCTCCTGGGTTCGGTTCGTGATGTGATAATAGTGCCGGTTTTCTTTGAAGCTTCTTAACGTAAATCAAACATAAATCAAGTTTTCTATCATAGTGTATAACATTGACATCATATCTTTTCATGTCAATATCAAAAGCATAAAATTGAATTTTTTGAATTGGAGTCCCTCTTATTACAGATTGTAAAAGTAAATCCATATCGTCCTCGCAAAAATGTGCTGCAGTTATTGCATATGCGCCAGTTTTTGCTGTACTCACAACAAAAGCAGACGCAGAAGAAATTACTCTTTCAATTGTGCATGCATTTTCTTTACATTCCCTAGCAGAAAATTTATTTTCCACTTTTAAGAATGATTCTCTGAAATCTTTGTTTCCTTCGTCGATGTTTACGCTAGTAAAATAAGTTGAGTTCCATGCGCAAGAAAAAATTA
>Ga0098061_1000410_pt1 | contig 20328 bp, 27 predicted proteins | sample 22_taG_FD_92579 | JGI IMG/M metagenome (GOLD analysis project Ga0098061, IMG submission 92579) | Marine viral communities from the Subarctic Pacific Ocean - 22_ETSP_OMZ_AT15343 metaG | ecosystem: Environmental > Aquatic > Marine > Oceanic | place: Subarctic Pacific Ocean | collected 2015-01-20
GCACCCCTTGCGTTTTAGTTCTCGGTGCATTTGATCTACTATCGAAGTCGCTTCCAGTGATATGTAATTCGTCCACGGATTCTTCTCGCTCAACAACTCGCACCGTATAGCTGAGAGCCGTGCTTTTAGCTCTTTACACTCCTTTCTCCTTCTGCGCTTCAGGGCGGACGTAGCATCCATCGCCACCTTCATATACTCCCTGCCAGCGTTAGTCAGCACCGCACAACATAACAGGTTGAGCGGATCGCCCATGTGTGCATTGTCCCTAATCCCAGCATGGTTAAGGCTGGTGCTATAGGACTTTCTCTTCGCCACTTACCATTGCCTCCTTTCTCGTTTCGTATAGCTTGGTAGCTACCGTTATAGCCTCGGCTACTGGATCCTCATACGCCAAAACCATTGCCTTTTCAATCGTCATCAAATCAATCGTATCCAATACAATCTTGATATGTTCGGGCTTCTTGTAACCAATCCGCAGATGTGATAGTATTGCCCGCCTTACGGCGAAGCTCATCGCCTTCTCTTCTTCCATAACTTTAGGCCAGTTACGTATCAGTTGCTCGCTGTTGGCTGCTTCGCCGTGAGCCTTGCGCTCTGCCTGCTGTGCCGCTTGACGCTGCTTGCGCTCATGCTCTTGGCGGGGGGTCATCTGCCGTGCCATTTGTAACAACTGCCCCGGCTTGGGCCGCCACTCGCTGTTACTGAGTAGCCAGTTGTCGATGGCGTTCATCCAAGCGTCATCCGAAAGCCAGCCCAAGATGCGATACCACTGCCGCAACTGCGACGCATCGGGCTTCCAGTTATACTCGCTCATAATAACTTTAATGCCCGCCTTGAAAGCGTCTTGACTTAGTAAAGAGCTTTTACCGGAAGTCGAGGTCATCAATGAAGGCACCTGCATCGCTTGCGTCATCGGTTATCTCTCCTTTCATTTGACCCTGCATGATCTCGTAACATTTCTTTTCGGGATACGCTTTTGACGGTTGTCGAAATTTAGTTGGGGATTGCATGAATCGCGGCACCCACGACTTGAGAGCAAAATCACTGATCTCCCTAATCTCACCCCACTCCAATTTGTCGATGCGGTGGAGGTCATCAAACACTTTACACCACGCCATTTTGTATTTCGCCTTATAATCCAATTCGGGATGTTTTTTCCACTGGATGTGGAGCATATCAGCTTCGATAGAAGGCGAATACGACTTGCGGTATTGCGCCATGTAGTGCTTGTGGCAGTAGCCGCCTCGGTCTGCCGCATCATCGCAATCCCGCTTCTTGCAATGAGTAACCGATCCGTTTTGAGTAACAGCAGCGGGTTCACTACGACTAGTTGTAGGTTCTAAGTTAGTTGTACTAGTATCTTGGTCTAGGGTACCTTGGTCTAGGGTACCTTGGTCTACGGTACTGGTACTAGAGTCCTCCTCCTGTAACCTTGCCTCGACAATCGGTAACAATACTATCTCCTTGTTACTGACTTTATTACCATCCTCGTCTTCATTAGTAACAATTCTGGTGTCGATGTTGACCTCTATGATTATTTTCATATGATTGCTTTCCTCTCGCTCCTTTATGAGTTGTGCTATGGTAGCTGTAATGTGTGGGATGCAGCTATTGCCTAATCCTCTAAGTCGGTCCACCCTATTGGAAACCCCATCAGATATTCGGATAGGTGGGGGTTCAGCTTCCCACCCGCCAAGTAAGCCATGTCGTATAGTGTTTGCCCCAATACGATCTTCGACCCCTCCTTGCGGGTTGCTGTTATATTCCGGCCCTGCGATACGGTTGGGGTAGGATATGATCCACGTACGTGAGCGTGTGTGCGGGGCACCAACGTCTGCACCCGATATAATATTCCATTCTGAACTATACCCGATCTCGGCCAAAGACCCGCATAATCGGTCGAGTCCTCCATTGACGAGTCGGGATACGTTTTCCACGACAACGTATCGTGGTCGAAGCTCGCTAACGACTCGTAACATTTCCCACCATAAACCGGAGTTTTTTCCATCTAACCCTTGTCCTTTCGCATTTGCCATTGACAAATCTTGACATGGGAACCCGCCAACTATAACATCAACAGGCTGCAATGTAGTGCTATCCACTTCGCGGATGTCATTGTAACGGGGAACATCGGGCCAATGCTTTGCCAGCACCGCTCGGCAATACGGGTCAAGTTCGACTTGCCATGCGATGTCAAATCCCGCAACGGTAAAGCCCAAATCAAAGCCACCAATCCCCGAAAACAATGACCCTACTCGCATGTGATTAGTGTTACATCAACGCCGGGATTATCCCGATCCAATCTAAAATTATCTTCAAATCCAACGATAAATTTAGCGTTGTCATCGGGTATAATCTCGGCCTTAACTAATCCATCCAAAATATACTTGACCATAAATCCGCGTAATCCATCGGGATCTCGGCGCATATTCGGCATGCGCCAATCAAAGGCCACCCTAATAGGTGTCTCCATCGGCACAAGCCGCTGCGCCTTGGCTTCGGCCCACACGCGCTCGGTCCATCTACGCTTTTCGTTGGCGTATCCAGACCAATGCCCCTTCATCTTCTTAATCGAAGCATTCATCGCGGGCCAATCCCCGTCAATCGTCAGTTTTTGATTTTTTGACATCTGTTACACCGAATATCATCTCTTCAACATCCGCCTTGTTTACGCGGATAAGCCGCTTCCCCAATCTGCGATAAGGTATGAGATTGCGAACTACTACCCAATCGCGCATTGTGAAGTAGCTGACCCCCGCCGCTTTCGCGGCTTGGGCCAGCGTCATCCACTCCACTTAGAAGTCCTCTAATGCCAATTCGATGGCCGCATCGCGCTCGCTCAACTCTTCTTCTACGACCTTCGGCTTCTCGGCTCTAATCCCCAATCGCGTGGCTTGGTTAAACATCGACTGCCCCAAGCTGATGGCAGTCTGGGTATCGACATCCCAACCCGCTTCCCCGAACTTCCGCATAATGCCAGAGGCTCGGTGCATACATTGCTCGGCTAAATCACCGAGATCTTGCAACTCATAGGCACCCGATGTTACAGGTGTTACAGTTGCAGCAGGGGCTGCGGCGGTAGTTTTTCCAGCAGGCGGTGCCTGTATCTGAATAGCTGGTCCGGTCCCGTCAATCTCGTTGGGACAAGTCTCGCCTGTTGCCACTGGAGCAACCGTGTTAAAGCTCCGCGCAGCGGCATTGTATTCTTCCAACCTCGGCGGCTGGCCATCGCCCGCTGTAACAACGGACGAAGAGAAATCCTCGGCACCCGTCCGCGTAATCGCCATAACGCCACCCGATCCCGGCCAGCACTCCAGCATACTCCAGATCAAATGCGCGGTGCCCTGTAGCTTGTCGCCCCCCGCAAAACTCCCTTTGATTGAGTAATACCAAGTGCCGTGGGCCTGCTGGCTTGGGCCTCGGCTAATGCTGTTATAGGCCCCTACCGTAAAGTTTACGGTTTCACCGATTTTAATTTGTGGCATGAGTAATCTCCCTTTGCTTAGTTTTGTGGAGGCGGCGAATCCGCTCCATTACTACGTTATTATTGCAGTTGTCGCAACAACGACCCGCAGCAAGCGGCTCGGCGTTGTGGCCCTTGTCCCACCCGCTCAACGGCTCTACCGTTATCTGACTATCACATATGCAGCAATCCACCTTATAAGCTCCTTAGTATATGTGCCCCGATATACAGGACGGTGCAACCCAAAAACGCCCACACCAGTTTATCCGTCCGCGATATTAGCGGGCGGGTGCATCGGTAGGGCTTGCGCGAATCTAATTTAGTTCGTAACTTCTTAGTCATAATCCGTTATCTCCTTATGGGTTTTGGTTGTGTGTGTGCATTGCCTGCCCCTCGTTGGCCTATCCAGCGGGGGGCGTTTATTTTAATATAGGGATAGGCCCTAATCTACGCAACTAAAAACAATCAAACTAATCTAATTTAATCTCCGATTGCCGTTTGGCCTTTACTAATCCAAGCAATCCAAGCGGCACCGGACGATTGACCCCCCGCTCCCATCGGGATATTGTTATAGAACTAACTCCTATTTGTTGGGCAAACTCTGCCTGCGTCAATCTTAATTTATCCCGCAATTCTCTAATCTCATCGGCTTTCATATTTCAACCTCTTATTGGGTGTAACAGCCCCTGCCCAAGTTGTAACGCTCGGGCAGGGGCTTTGATTATTTGTCGAGTCCTAACTCTGCGAGAATTTCGTCCATTGTATGATGGGTTGCGGGCGAACTATCGTCCTCTCTCGCTTTGCGCTCAAGGTGATCTCTAATCACTGTCAATCCAGTTCTGACAATCTCGCCCGCGTTCTCTTCGCCGTGCTCTTTAACCAACTGCTGAAATGTTGCTTCGGCGTTTTTAACCGCCATCATCATAGTATATAAGTGCGGGTTTAAGTCGAAATAGCCCGCCAGCATTACGCCCAAGCTAAAGAAATCGCCCTTTGTATAAATGCAGCCCGCTGTATCGGCTGGCCCTTCGCAGCTTGTAATCGCCAGATATTCGTCTGCCGCCTTTAAATCCTCGGCAATCTCATTGGGGTCTTGCTCGCCGTCTGATTGGTCGTTTATCTCCCAAGGCATTTTATTGTCTCCAAGTTTTTTCGCCATCGTAATCTGGCGTAAAGTAAAAATCATTGTCACACTCTTCGCACCCCTCGCACTCTTCGGGGCAATCGCAATCTGATATTCTTTTGTAACAAGTGTCGCAAGTTACAACCACTTCATACCCAAGCGGCCCGTCGCTTTTCCATATGCTGTAGGACGTTGTCATATACAATCCCCTCCCGGCGTCACATAGTCAGCTGCCCCATCATGGAAGCAACCCTCGCAAAGCCCCCCGATCCCGTCAACGTCAATCAACTCCTCGCTAATCTCGCCGCAAGCAATGCAATCCTTATCCACGACAGTCTCCTTATATAATGTAACAGGCCAGCACCGCCGGGGGCCTATCCCCTGGCAGTGCTGGCCTTGGATTAGAATTCGTGTACCAGCAAGCCCCCGTCAAATTCAATGACGGTAGTTTGGTCCCTCAAGTCGTCTATGCAACATGTTAGGCAAGCCTCTTCTGTTGCAACGGCCACAAGGTCAAAGCGCGTGTTGTAAAAATGCTCCGAATAATCCTCGCAAAGTTCTGCAAGGTTTTTATACTCTGCGAACGCGCAACACAACCCCACAACGTCAAGCTCTATATCCTCGCCCATGTAGTTGCTTGCCTCGTCCAGATACTCGTAAAGCGCATGGAGGGCCGGGCGGCTGAAGTGGCTTCTGCGTTGGGGCCATTGCTCGAACTCGGCGGCGAACTCATCAACGCCGTTAATCTTTACGACAATCGCCATAATCTTAATCTCCTTTTATTCGGGGGCCTATCCCGCCGATATTCTTAATCTACGGCAATCCAGTTGATTAGTCAAGTGCTAAATGAAAAATAAAAAAAATAAATCCAATCCAATCCACCGAACCGATGCCCCGCCAAGCACGAATAAATATATTTATGATAGAAATAATAAATATATTTATGATAGGTCGACCCAAGCAAGAATAAACATATTTAGAATGGGCCAAAGCCCTAACTTGTTACACCTTGCCCATACTTGTTGCAACTTGATAGCGTGCAAATATTGCAGGGGGGTAGATGGTAATTGTGGATAACTTTTGTGATTTTTTTAACCCTTGCCGAAAAAAAAATAACGGGGGCTAACTTGTTACAAGTAAAGAGCTTGCGACAAAAGCAAGCGGGGCCAAGCGGGGTAGTCATAAAAAAAAATTACCTTGTGCTTGACTATACACTTGCCTACCCCACATATTTAACGCACGCCATAGATAGGCTATGGTGCAACACACTATATAAGGAGTAGCGAGATGAGCAAGCCCGCATGTATTTTTCAGAATTGCCACAGCGAGAGCATAAGCAAGGGGCTATGCAGTAAGCATAAACAAGCCCGCTGGAACGCAGAGCAAAAAGGGAAGGCATGGCCCCTAAACGCCGATGGCACCTATAACCCTTCCCTTTGTCCCTCCCTTGCAATAGAAGCGCAAGCCCCCGCCCCCGCCCCCGCTCCCGCTCCCGCTCCCGCCCCCGTTGCCCCCGCCCCCGTTGCCCCCGTTGACAACAGCGCGGCGAAAAGTAAAGCGGAGATGCTGGAAGAGCTTTTGTCTGGTGGAAAAGATGAGCGAGTCGATGAGCTTATTACTCGTATTTCTACGCTGGAAAATTCTATTAGTGCCCACTATAGAATTGATATAGACCACGGCAAGGGCAAGGTGGTTAAAGTTGAGGGGTTGAATCACCGTGTAACACCGTATGTTATCGACCTTGTAGCTGCCGATAAAATGCCATACTTGGTAGGTCCCGCTGGCAGTGGGAAAACTACGTTAGCGGAAAAAGTAGCTGCTGCATTAGATCTCGATTTTTACTCTACAGGTGCAGTGGTTCAGAAGTATGAATTGACCGGATTTGTAGATGCCACTGGCACCTATCAAGAAAGCTCTTTTTATAAAGCATATAAATACGGCGGGCTATTCTTATTCGATGAGCTTGACGCCAGTTCGCCCGCTGCTATTGTAGCATTTAACGCTGCTCTCGAAAATGGCCACTGGGCTTGCCCATCTGGTGAGATGGTAATACGCCACAAGGATTTTCGCGTTATCGCCAGTGCAAATACCTATGGTAAGGGAGCTACTTTGTCTTATGTAGGTCGTAACCCCCTTGATGGAAGCACGATTGATAGGTTCGCCTTTGTAATTATGAATTACGATTTCGCTCTTACTGCTGCTATCAAGGGTGTTGCATACGATGGCAAACAAGCCCCCCTACGCTACACTGTTAAAGAAAACAGCGAGCACGATATAAGTAGCTATTTTCGAGACGTTACATTGTATGCGGATGCAGTGGACGCTATGGGCATAAAGCACATCATAAGCCCCCGCGCTGCTATCAATGGTGTTGATATGTTACGCCGCAACGTCAAGCGTTCAGTGGTTGAGGAAAGCTTTATCTGGAAAGGTCTGGACGCGGATAGCGTAAAGAAAATTAGACAGCATGCAGCCGATGCACTGGCGAAGTTAGATAGGGAGGAAAATTAAGATGGTACGACTGGAAAAGAAAAATGCAACAGAGACCATGAAAGGACTTGGGCAAAGGGGCAAGGATACGGGCAAGGGAGAGAATATTTACACAACAAAAGCTACTGTTGGAGAGATGATAGAATTTATTAAGCAAGCCCCCCGCATAGATGGAGCGGGCAAATCATCTACCGAAGATGAGTCTACTAAGGACTGGGACGATAACGCTGGTTACAAGGGATCAATAGAGCTTGCCGAAAAAGGATGGCCCACTGGCGTTAAGCAGATGAAAAAATTCGAAGTAGAGGCGGGGGAAAACTTCGATACCTTGCCCGCTTTTTCTTACGATATTGCGGGAGCTTTCCCCTCCGTTCCCGCTTACTGCGCTGGTGATCCAGAGCATATGGCATTGCCTGTTGATTTGCCCAACAAGCCCATTTGTAGGATGGTAGTAGAAATCGGTAAGGTATGGCATTTAAAGGCCGCTACTTCTATGCGGTATGGTGTGGCCATCTTGGGGGCCGTCAATAGCTTGATAACGGCGGGTGTTACAGTAGTGCTTGACGCGAACTGGTCTGGGGCTTTCGATTTCGACCGGAAAGACTACACACAGTGGCTTATACCGCTGGGCGGAGGCGGGCAAGTTATGGACCTTGATAGGCTCGCTTATTGCCTTGCACATCCAGCACTGTTGCGGCGCATCGGCTTTGCTTATTTGGAGCGCGTCAAAGAGCTTGCCCCAACTACTAAAAATGGCTACTTGCTAAACTATGGCGGGGGGCTTTTTGATACATCTGAATACGATGTGCATTTCCCCCGTATTGCCAATGATAAGGATTGCAAGGATGCAGCAGTAGCCCGCCAGTTAGTCGAGGGTATCCTAAGCAAAGCGGGCTATGGCAATGAATAAGGGACAGCGATTGTCAAAGCGTAAACAACTACGCAAAGCCCGCAAGGCGGAGCGGAGATTGCAGCGCGAATTAGAGCGGTTGAACATCAATAAAGATCGACCTTATTGGTATCAACCAGAAGAGTAGACTAAGCCCCAAAGCCCCCGTCAAAGTATCGGCGGGGGCTTTGTTTTGCTTGTTACAATAGCCCGCCGTGGGGTAACAATTACCACCAGGTATCCACATTTTGAAATTTTCAGCCCGATTTTCTGCGAAGTTTGCAAGCCCCAAACAAGCCAAAAAAAAGTAACGGTTACCCTTCGAAGTCCACCAGCCCCCTTGTAAACTTGTAACAATTACCCGCCTTCCAGATACAAGCCAGCCGCAAGACAAGCCCCTAGTACTAGCTTAGTCTTAGTACTAGACTAGTACTAGGACTAAGGCAAGCCACAAGGTCCAAGGTCCAAGGTCCAAGGTCCAAGGCAAGGTCCAAGGTCTAAGGGAGCCAAGGGCAAGGTCTAAGCCTAAGCCTAAGCTAGTGTAACAAAGCAAATGAGAGGGGATAACGTCAATAGGGACCAAATCTCCCAATGGTATCTTTGTTACATACCTACAAAGCCCGTCAAGCCCGCTCATTTGCCCCACAAGAGCCAAAGCCCGCCCTGCCCTTGCCCTTGCCTATGGGCGGGGGCACTTGGCCGTTACAAGGCCATTGCAGCGGCTTAGACGGGGTTTAGGCTTATCGGGGGGCTTATACTCACCATAATAGGCATTATCGTTAGTATCGGGCTTATCGGGCTTGGATTGCCCTAAGTGCTTGTTGTTACAAGATGTTACATCTATTATAAACTTCTTTATAATTATTCGAGGTGACCCCCCTCGGGGGCGGCTCATCATCGAACGAACCCGTATATACTCCCACCCAAATGCCTTGCCGCTGGACCCCCCTTGTTACTCAGGGTTCATCGACCCGCCTTGGGGGGGGGCTTTGTATCTTCGGCTGCGCCCCTAAATTTTTTGCTTTGACAGAAGGGGGCTGTTACAATATTATTTTATCCTATGGTTACTTCGTTTACAGAAGACATGTTCAATAGCGATCAACGCTGGCCTTCGTTTGCATTTCGGGAGTTGAAGTGTTCCCATACTGGAGCTTGCGTCATGGACGAGGCTTTCTTGGACCGCTTGCAGGCTCTTCGCAACAAGGTGGGGCCGTTGGTTATTAGTTCGGGGTATCGTTCGGTAGCGCATCCAGTAGAGGCTGTCAAAGGTAAGCCCGGCACCCATACGATGGGTCGAGCGGTGGATGTCAGTTGTCGGGGCGAGAAGGCGGTTGAGGTATTGAAGTATGCTTTGCAGTTAGGATTTACGGGTATTGGTGTAAAGCAACATGGCAAGGAAGGTCGGTTCTTGCATCTGGATGACCTTACCAGTGATTCGTATCATGGGCCTCGGCCTACGGTCTGGAGTTATTAACGTGCAGATAAAGGATAAGCACCGCGAAGCGATTCAGATGATGATACTGGATCGGTATAGCCGCCGCCGCCAGACGGGTCAGATTGCTGCACAGGTTGGCGTAACGCGTTCGGCTATTACTCAGTGGAAGAATGACGAGGACTTCAAGGCCGAGTACCAGAAACAGTTGCGTATATACCAACAGGACTTCTCTGATATTCGCCTTGCGGATCGCAGGGAGCGGGTGCAGGTCTTGTCGGATATGTTTGAGCATATACCTTCGCAGCGGGTCAGCCTGCGGATGAAGGTTTTGGAGCAGATACGCGTTGAGGTAGGGGATGACCGTATACAAGTCGAGCATACTGTAGAGGTAAAAGGGCCGAACATGCCACCTCGCGCCGAGACCTATGAGGAGTGGATCAAGCAGAACCAGCAGATGCTGGAGTCGGGCGTAGGGGAATCGGTTGAAGCGGATTTTGAAATAGAGGAGTAACCAATGCCTTGGCAGCCACAGCCCGGACCGCAAGAGAAGGCTATACGCGCTTCTTTTGTAGATGAAATCTTCTTTGGTGGAGCGCGTGGGGGTGGTAAGACAGATTATCTTCTCGGAGATTTCGCTGCTGACGTAGAGCAGTATGGCGAGCATTGGCGTGGGGTGTTGTTTCGCCGCACCTACCCCGAACTGGACGAGATCGTAGACCGCAGCCGTGCGATCTACTTTGATCTGTTTCCGGGGGCCGAGTACAAGGTAGGATCCCATACGTGGCACTTCCCCGGTGGCTCTACGCTCAAGTTGCGCCATATTGAAACAGAACTGGATGCCGATCATTACCAAGGCCACCAATATACGTGGATTGGGTGGGACGAAGTGGGTTCATGGCCTAACCTCAAGGCCTACCATCGGCTCAAGGCTTGCCTGCGCTCGGCCCATGCCGTGCCCGTCAAGCGCATTCGCGTTACAGGAAACCCCGGCGGACCCGGCCATAACGAGGTAAAGCGTTACTTTGTCGATGCAACAGAAGAGGGTCATCTAACTACAGGGCAAGACAAGATGACGCGGATGTATATCCGCAGTCTTGTTACAGATAACAAGGTATTGTTACAAAGTGACCCCGGTTACATTGATCGCTTGAAGGCGGTAGGTGACGAGCAGTTAGTCAAAGCGTGGCTGGCGGGGGATTGGGACGCTATGGTAGGGGCGTTCTTTAGTAACTGGTTCGGGGATAAGGTCGTTGTTCCCTCTTTTAACATCCCCAGCCATTGGCCTTTGTTTGGCGCACTTGATTATGGGGAAAGCTCGCCAAGTTCCTTCGGTTTGTATACCGTAGATCACGATGATAACGTCTATAGGATCACTGAATACTACCAAGGCAACGCTTCGGCTTCGCAACATGCCGATAACATTAATGCTATCATTGAAGGTTGTCCTTTTACGGGGGGCCGCCATCCGCAAGCTATATATGCTGATCCGAGCATTTTTGTAAAGCGCAGGCTTACCGAGGCTATGAATCGCTCGCCTGCCGATGTTTTTGGCGAGCATGGCTTGTGGTTGACAAGGGCAAACAACGATAGGATCAACGGCTGGCGCGTCTGTAACGATGCGCTTATAAATGACCGCTTTCATTGCTTTGCGGGCTGGAATGATGCACTTTGCAGGACGGTGCCGACGTTGCCGAGGTCATCGCGCAACCCCGAAGACCTCGACACCCATGCCGAGGACCATGCCGCCGACGAGTGGCGGTATGCTATGATGCACTGTTACAAACCTCATGCTGCACCCGTAGAGCAAAACTACGAAGGCACCGCACAGCAAGCCCTCGACTCGTTATCGGCAGGGGGAAAAAGGAAAGGACGTTACAATACGGGGCTTTGACTTTTGTTACAGGTGTTACTATTTTACAAATTATGGCAACAAAAAAAACGACCTACGGGGCTTTGTTTCCTGTAGGCATACGATGGATGGATACTATGAAAGGCTTTAATGGAACGCCCAAGCCAACGAAGACCAAGCCTGCGGGCGGCAAGCGCGTTAAGCCCATGCCTGCTGGTGGTGACACCATGAAAAAGGGCAAAGGGTCCAAGTAATATGCCCAAGGTCGGCGGTAAACATTATAGCTATGATGCCAAGGGCATGGCGCAAGCCACGGCGGCTTCGCAGCGCAGTGGAAAGCCCATGACCAATGCACGTAAGAAAAGCAGTGCAAGTGCTAAAGGGTTTAACGGCACTCCAAAGCCGCAGACGCGCAGGGGCCGATGAAACAAGCTGATATAGATTTCTGGCGTGGTTCGATTGAAAACACCAAGGTGTGGATGCGAGCGCGTCACAAAGTTTGGCGTAGGCTGCTTAAGGCTTACGAGTTGGACTTTGAGGTCGATGGTCTGCCCGAAGACAAGACGGTAAGAGTTAGTCGCTTTTACCCGTTGTCGCGGCAGATCATTGCCAGTATCAGCTATAACTACCCCCATGTGTTTTTTCATGTAGAAGAGCCGGGCAAGGAGTTTGCCTCGGAGATATTAGAGCGAGTAGCTAACGCAGCCTTGGAGCAGATGGACACCAAGGCTGAAGTGCAACAGGTTATCTTTGATGCGTTGTTTTGTGATGTAGGGTGGCTCAAGTTCGGTTACAACCCACCGGGTGATGTCGACATGATTGCCCCCTATACTATCAATGATGCGCTTTCCAATGATTTCCCGTATGTCCACAGGGTAAACCCGTTCAATATCTTTATTGACCCCCTTACGCCCCCTCATAAGTTGTCTCATGCTCGTTACATCATCGAAAAAATGGTGGTGCCGCTGGAGTATGTGCGGCAAGATGAGCGTTTTAGCAACAGGCGGCAGATACAGCCTATTGACGAAGAAGATACGACTGATACGCTGTTAGCAGATGTCGAAGGCGGCGCAGCAAGCGAAGAAGCCGATGCGGTCAAAGATGCTAAGACCCAAGGCAAGATGACGGTGCTGTATGAGGTCCATGACCGTATGCACCGCAAGCGTATTACTTTTGCCGAGTCGGTGCGCGAGCCTATTGAAGAGATTGACCACCCGATGCTGGCGATGCGTCCTGTAACAATGCCCGATCCGTTTACGGGCGAGCCTTTGTTGACGGGGGAGTTTGAACCAGAGGGGGGCTACCTTACAAATGGCGGCTTTCCTTATTACGCATTGCAGTTCGACCAGACGCAAGACTCTTTTTATGGCCAGCCGCCAATGGCTTATGCTGAAGACACGCAGAAGCTGATCGTAGAGTCCATATCGCGCCGGGCCGATCTGCTTAAGCGTTTTTCTCGCACGGTATTAGGGGCAAGGCGAGAGCGCGATGCCAACGCCGACATTGGAGAGACCTTAGAACAAGGCCGCGATGGCGATATTATTTGGGTAGAAGACCCCAGTTCTTCATTTCGTCCAATGGATTTTGGCAATCCCCCTCCCGATCAGTTGGGGATAGAGCGGGATGCGCGGGAATATGAGGAGCAGTCGCTGAACGTAAGCCAGATGGCAATGGGAGGGGGGCCAAAGCTGACCGCTACGCAAGCGAGCTTACAGGCGAGCTTTGGTCAGTTGAACCGAGAATGGATGCAGTTGCGGGTAGCGGATTGTTACAAAACGACCGTCCATAACACGCTGCGGATGATGGCAGATGCCCGCTACACGCCCGAAGAGTTCTTGGTCAACGTAGCGCAAGACGAGATGGAACCTGTTTATGAGGCTGTAACAGCCGACATGTTACGAGTTCGGTTTAAGATCGACATCGTAGCAGGGTCTACTTCGCCCATTACTGAGCAGTTAGAGCGAGAAGATGCACTGGCGTTGTTTAACTACACGATACAACTGCCAGAAATCAACCGCACCGAAGCTATAAAGGGGCTATTGAAAGCATTTAAAGTCAGTGACCCGGAAAAATACCTCGGCAAGCAGGCCGATGCAGACGCTATGAAGTTGGCAAGCATGGAAAACGTGGCTTATCTGATGAAGGGGGCTAACCCCAACGTAACGCCAGAAGAAAACCATCAGATCCACATGGGTATTCATGGCCAGATACAAACGCTGCCAGAGTTTCAGCAGTTGCTACCTCAACAGCAGCAGCAAGTCATGGCCATTGCCCAGCAGCATCTTCAGCAGCACATGCAAGCCCTGCAACAAAAGGCGCAAGGTGGTGGAGGTGCGGCGGCTGCGCCTGACCCCGAAAGCAGAGAGGTTCGGGAGCGAGGTGGCCAAGAGGGTAACATTGTTTCTATGGTAAGATCGCAAGCACAAGAGATGTCACAGCAGGTTCAACGTGCGCCGGGGCAAAACTAATGGTATTCCATGATTTTAGATGCGAAAAATGTAACAACTTGCAAGAAGATGTAACATTTACTACCATAAAAGACATAAAACGTGAAATTGACTGTAAAAGTTGCGATGGAACGGCGAAAATGACGTTTCGTTCGGGAAACAGCATACATCAGACTAGTTCCAGCATGTACGGCAATTATCATGCGGGCTTTGGGTGTGTGGTAGAGAGTTATTCCCATAAGCAGCAACTGCTAAAAAAATACAACGTAGTAGAGTCTTCGGATGCCGTAGGCGGCTCGCGCTGCCACCGGAAATCCGAAAACGACTTGAAAAAAACCAAAGTTGATGGCCCGCAATGGTCTTTTGGGGGAACACCCGCAGAGGCTATGCAGGCTGCTCAACAGCAAATGGAGGAATAAAAAACCATGTCCGAAGCAATACTGGATTTGGACTCCATATCAGCAGATGAGACAACTTCGACGGACTCTTTGGACGGCTCTGCGGATATTTCGACTACCGTAGAGCTTTTTCCCGAAGACACTCCGACTGAAACCTCTTCTGGTGACAGTGGACACTCTGAGTCAGAAAGTGCCGAGACATTTGACCCGAATGCAGTAGATTGGGCCAGAGTAGACCCGAATACTGTACCGGAGCAGTACAAGCCCGTCCAAGAAGCAGTAAAGCAGCAGCAAGCCGATTATACGCGCAAGATGCAAGACTTGGCCGACCAGCGCAGGCAGCAAGAAGCGCAGCAAGCTGAGTTGACCAACATGCAGCGAGAATGGGCAGATCGGGTGCAGGCCGTTGCGCCCGCACCGCAGCAACTTGATCCGGTGCAACAGTTACGGATGCAGTCCACGGACGAAGAAAATAAAGCAATGGACTTTATGGACTTTTATGTGGAGCAGCGGACGCAACAGAAGTTCAGCGAGCTTGAAGGTCGCTATAACTCGCTTTTGCAGCGGATGGAACAAAGCGAAGCAGTTATTGGGCCTGCAACTCAACGAATGCAGCAGCGGGAACGGGCTGAAGCCGTGGAGCGCACATCATCTGCCGTAAATGAGGCCGTAGAAGCCTATGGTGAGGATGTTCGTAACCCAAAGTGGACACCTGAGATGTTGCGACTAATGGAGAATGATCGGAATAACAACCCCCATCTTAATCCATTGACCGACAAGCCCTATACTGTAAAAGAAGCGTATGAAAAGGCTGCGGGCGTAACCGCAGGCAACGCAGCACAGCTTCGGGCCAGCGACAAGCAAACTCGGAGATCGTCAAAGAATGCGTTGCGAACTAATGCTTCTGTCAGTGCTTCAGAGGACGGATCGGCATTAACCGACAACGAAGTCTTGTCCCAACTACAGGGGCTGGGCTTTGAATAAGAGTAACAACTGTTACAGGAGAATTTATCGTGGCTAGTACTTCAACAACTGAGACATGGGACGCGGCATGGACCCTCACCATGAGGGCAAAGCGCAAGCGTCTTACTGACAACTTCTTCGACTCATATCCTACCTTGGAGGCTTTTCGCTCCAGCGGTGCGCTTGAGATGGAGAATGGCGGCAAAGAGATCCAGGAAGACATCCTCTATGCTGGCAACTCGGCTGAGTATTTCAGCGGGTATGATGTATTGAACACCGATGCCGTAGACGGTATCACGGCGGCTTTTTACCCGTTCCGTTACGCCAGTTGCCCCATTACCATCAACCATGTTGAGGAAATGGAAAACCGCAAGACGGATGCAGCTATGAAGTTGCTGGAAGCGAAGACGCAGCAGTCGATGCTGACTTTGCGCGACCAGATCAACACTTCGTTGTATTCGGCGCAGACGGGCAAGGCTCCGTTGGGACTACAGGACATCATTGCTGATGCGCCCGGCACCACCCCAACCACCTTGGGCGGCATCACCGTCAGTGGCAATAGCTGGTGGAAGAATAAGACCAACAACGCCAGCGGCGACACCTCGTTTGTAACCATCAGTAACACGAACTTTTACGAGGGCATGTTACGGATGAGCACGACTTGGAACGACATCAGTGAGGGCAATGAGCAGCCTACCCACATCTTTACCACGAATGACCTCTATGGCGATTTCGAGGAGATTTTTGAGGGAACGGGCTACCAGCGTCTGACGGGCAAGGACGCGCCCGGCGTTGATGGTCGCTTGCCGTCTTTCCGGGGTATTCCGGTCCAGTATGACCGCGATTGCGGTTCGGGCCGTATGTATTTTCTCAACACGAACTATCTGAAGCTGAAGATGCAGAATGGGATGAACTTTGCGAAGACCCCGTTCCGCGAACCGGCCAACCAGATGGCGAAGGTTGCTTTTATCATTGTTGGTCTTCAGTTGACTACCAACAATCGTCGCAGGCAGGGCGTTATTTACAACCTGACTGCGTAATAATCATCCGAGTCCCAAGCCAATGGGGCTTTAAGTCCGAGAAAAGGACGAGGGAGAACGAATAATGTCACGTAATGACAATGCCAATTTTGGCGTAGGCGGTATCGGCGGCGCGGGAAATGTCGGTATCTATACCGAGTCATCTACCCAGAAGTATAATTTAGGCCACCGGTTGGAACTGTATGATGGGCGCGTCTTTCGTTACTGCAACTTTGATGCTGCGGTGACGGTAGGAAAGATGGTTGGTGCCGATCAGTCAACGGGTGCCGCTGATGAGATTTCGGACGGCACCATCGCCACCGCTACGGCTGGCTCCACTGTTGTCACGCTAACGGCTTCCGGTTCTGCCGGTCCTCCGGCTGACTTTCAGGGCGTGGAGGCCAACGACTATGCAGGCTCTTACCTGCATATCACCGATGGCGACGGCGAAGGCTTCACCTACCGGATCAAGAGCAACGGCGCGGCCAGCAGCGATGCGGTCGCATTTACGCTCTACGACCCGATTGTAACAGCACTCACCAGTGGTGCTACTGATTGGGCGATCAGCGCAAGCCGGTATAACAACTGCCATGTTACGGATGCGACTCAGGGTACCATCGTTGATCCGTTTCCAACGGGTGTGACGTTGCGGGGCATCACCTCCGGCTATTTTGCTTGGGTGCAGACCAGAGGGCAGGCAACCTGCTTGGCCGATGGCACGATCACCGAAGGCAACCAACTCACGCTATCGGACGGCACCAATGGTGCGGTGCAGCTTAAAGATGCGGAGACGGAGATTGCAATAGGTCACTCCCTGACAACGGTTGCAACCGGCGAGTATGCGCCGATAATGTTGAACTTGGAGTAGCACACCATTGACTGAGGCGGGGCTTCGGCCTCGCCTCAGTTACCTTAAACAAGAAAGAAACTACCGTGAATAAAACTCCCAAGCAGCCGCAGGGTGTTACAGCAATCGACCCACAAGAAGCACAAAAAGTAACAGCGGCAACTGCTCCCCCTACTGTAAGTGTTACAGCCGATCAGATTGCGGAAGTAATTGCTAATGCAAGCGATGACGTAAAAGAAAAGATTCGCGTGCGATTGGACCTCAATAAGACCCATGCCCGCGCCAAGAAAAGACCGATGAACAACCAACAGGTTCGCAATACGGTCAAGGCGTTTGGCGAAGTGTCCCATGTTGATGGATTTGTTCCCGATCCTCCGAGTCGTATTACCGAGCGGGGTCAAGAGGCTGTTGACATCTGGAGAAATAGGTGGATTGAAGGAAACGGTAACAATTTAAGCGAATATGATCTCGACCAAATAGCTTCGGAAGCAACGATGTAACATGGCAGACCCCGTTCATGGCGATCTAACCGTAAATGGGAACGTCTTTGCTGCTGGGTATAGGGGTGACGGGACGCAGTTTAACGCGCTCGGCGCACCCCAACTCACTGGCACTCAGCGAGATGCGTTGGCCAATGTTGCAAATGGCATAATAATATACAATTCTACGACCAATAAGCTGCAAGTTCGGGCTAATGGAAGCTGGGTAGACCTACATTGACTAATATTGAAGTAATACAGCTTGCGCTTCGCCGGGTTGGCCTATCTACTACTTCGACAACCTTCAAAGATGGTGCAAGGTCGTATTTAAACCTCGCAACTAAGGATCTTGCCTCAAGGGCAAAGTGGTTTTGGCTGTTTAAAGAGAGTAGCTTTACTTGCGTTAGTAGCCAGCGCAGTTACAGCCTCGCTGCGGATGTAGCCGAGCCTCTTTCCTTTAGAAACAGCACCGAAGATCATGTGCTGGTTATCTGGAGCAGCCAAGACTTAGATGCTAATGACCCGGATCATTCCGAGACAGGCGATCCTCGTTACGTTAGCATTGACGGGATCAACTCATCTACGGGCTACATTAGCGTTGCCTTATACCCCAAGCCCGACAACAGCACAGATGTAATTAAATACCGCTACTATGGCTTCGTTCCAGACTTTTCCTCTGATGACGATAGCAACTCGCTCGACCCATACGTCCACCCCCTGTTACAGCCAGCACTTGTTTTTGGAATAAGTGCGCTATATAAGCAAGAAAAAGGGGATGACCAAGGGTCTATGGTAGACAAGGCGGAGATGGAGCGGATCATCCAGCGGGGGTTGTTACAAAACACTACAGTTCAAGGCAATCGGTCTTATCGGATGCGCCGCCGCGACAGCATGAATGGTGGTGCTTTTGACTTCAAGCCATTAGAAGGCAGCCTTTCCTAATGCCTATTAACGCAAGCTCGGTTCAATACGGACCTTGGTCGAAAGGGGTTAGATACGACCTCCCTACTGAGGACATGGGAATCGACGCATTGTATTCAATGAGCAACTGCCGAGTTGGGCAGGCGGGGCAAGTAGAGAAGCGAAAAGGGTTTTCTAAGTTTAATGGCTCGGCTCTCAATAGCGGTGCTACTGTAACAGCCGTTGGCCAAGTGACATTGGCGGGCGTAGAAAAGACTTTTGCAATATCGGGTAACAAGTTTTTTGACATCACAGGCGGCACCGGGACGGATCGAACGGGCAGTGCAACTATTACTGCCGGAAATGACAATGTGTGGGAATGGGTGCTGGCTGGATCATCGTTGGTGCTGACCAATGGCGTAGACACCGATGCAATAGCATGGACAGGCGGCACGAACAATATAGCAGCCTTAGATGATGATGGTAGATTTACGAAGGGCGCACACATCGCCTATTGGGACAATAGATTGTGGATAGGCAATGTAGATGGCGCAAAATACCAGCTTTGGAGAAGTAATACGGGCGATATTACCACATGGGGTTCGACCGATTACTACAACTTTGACTATGACATTACAGGCATTGCCCCTATCGGCAACTCTTTGGCCGTTCATACTGACGAAGGCGTTCACACCCTAACTCCAACGGGCAACGCTACTGTTCCGTATCAAGTTTCTCGCCGTGCGCCAGTTGGCACGGTTTCCGGTCGGGGCATTGTTACAATTCCTTCGGGGTTACAGATTTTTCCTCGGCTTGATGGGTTTTACGCATGGAATGGCGGCGATGAGGTCACCAAGATAAGCCAAGCATTGGATGGCAGTCGCTTTTGGGACAAGCTCAACACAGCCAAACTGAGCCTTTGCCACGGAATATACTACCCCAACATGAATGAGGTGTGGTGGTTTATCCCCTATGGGGCCTCGCAGGCTACTAACAACTACGCGGTCGTTTATAACACGTTACTAAACTGCTGGTCTGGCCCTTATACCAGCATGGCGCGGGATGCTTCTGGCTTAGTGGATGACTTGCCCCATGCGGGCGGCTTTGATGGGTTCGTCTACACCCATGACACGACAAACGCAGATGACACCTCGGCCATATCAGCTACATTTGAAACAGGATCGCCTGCGCCGATGGGGGCCGATGTTAGGCTGCGCTGGCTGTATGCCCGCCACTTTTTCGATACGCAAGATAGTGGATATGACGTTCAAGTGTTACAGCAGTCTCCCAAGATAACAGGCACAACAGAAGCCATCTTGATGGGCGAATTGAGCGCAGGTCTTGGCTCGTTTGTGCTGGGAACGTCAAAGTTGGGTGGAAACACCGATGCTTTATACGCAGATACTGACTTGATAGGCTACGACAACATGAGTCAGCTTAAATATACCAACAATGCTTTAGACGAACCATTTACCTTTAGGCGCGTAATGTTACAATACAAGCCTATTGGCCGAATGCGCCGCCGAAAAGTTATAGGGGTGGAGTAATAGGTCATGGCAAACGGATCATTTGATTACAAAAAAGACCCTCGCTTTAGAAAAATACAAGAAGGGGCAAAATACGGTCAATACGATGCAGATGCACTTTCAAAGGCATTGTCGGGCATCGGGCCAAGCGTGCCGGGGGGCTACGATATTCACCATGCTGGGGCACTTATTGCCGATAGTGGCTTTAACCCCAATGCGTCTTTTGCCGACTACACTAAGGGCCTTGCTGGGGCTATGGGGGATGATCCGAATGCAAGGAACCCCGGCTTCGGTGGTATGTCTTTTAATGAGTTTCAGAGCCTGTTTCCAACGCAAGCGGTGGACTTTACCCGCAGCGATGCTTTTAAGAATATTAGTGTTCCGAAGACAACGACAACATCAACTGCGGCAAACCCGGCTGCCGTTGCGGCCCCCGATGCTCAACCCCAGCCTCAACCTCAACCCCAGCCTCAACCTCAACCCCAGCCTCAACCTCAACC
>Ga0098061_1000412_pt1 | contig 20255 bp, 16 predicted proteins | sample 22_taG_FD_92579 | JGI IMG/M metagenome (GOLD analysis project Ga0098061, IMG submission 92579) | Marine viral communities from the Subarctic Pacific Ocean - 22_ETSP_OMZ_AT15343 metaG | ecosystem: Environmental > Aquatic > Marine > Oceanic | place: Subarctic Pacific Ocean | collected 2015-01-20
ATATTTTAGGAACATTAATGTCAAAAATAAGAAATGAAGCATTTGATAAACTTGTATTAATGAACAAAAAAATTGATGCATTTGCAGATTTATTGGACAATATATCGAGCATTGAAGATAAAAAGAAGCTTTTGTGGAAGGAGGTTTATGAAAATGCCGTCAATGATCGGGAGAATGCATATGTATTATACACAGGTTTATATGTACAAATGCAAGGTAGTCAATCAGATCATATTGCAGCCGGCTCTATTATGTCAAAATATTTAGAGCGCATGTGTAAGTCAAATGAACAAATTTTAAAATTGGCCGATCTTATATCGAAAGAGGAATCAAAATCAGCAATAATTGATCCGGATGATATGTTTACGGCAATAAATGGTAATGATAAATAAAATGTCTAAATATTCATCAATTAATCGAACAGAAACAATAAACAAACAACTTGCCGATAAAGTATATACAAACATATTTTTACGAGGGATTGTTGTTGAAATGTTTAATGACCCAAGCTATTATAGCGACGATGAACTGGTGGAAATCTATAACAGTATTTCAAATAAAAGGATATTAACGGGTAACCCAATTATTCGACAGCTTGATACGACCAATAGTGATGAAATTGAGACATTACGTTATTTGATCCCTCGAAATTCATTATTAGTTCGGGTGCCAAATATTAATATTGATGAACTTGTATTATGTTTTCCATTTTTTCCTCCTCATATTCAAATGCCAATTAAGGCAGGCGAAGTAGTATGGGTAATGACTGAGCGTCCGGAGCTTGAGTTAAAATACTTATATTGGATGTGTAGAATAACCGCCCCTGGGTTTGTTGATGATTTAAACTACACACATCTAGACAGACAAATATTTCCGGCTCCGAATAGCGTGTCCGCAAGTTTTCCAAACGGTGGCGAAACTCAAACTACCCGTACTTTACCAAGCCCTGAGGGCTACGAAGAAATTGTTAAAACCTCCAGCGCAGGATTATCATTTCAACCGGAATCTGTTCCACGCTTAACTCGTAGAATGGGCGATCTGGTGTTACAAGGGTCAAATAACTCGTTAATATTATTAAGCGACGATAGAGGCTGGGGCGCAGATGAAACCCCAAGTAATAGCGAAACCAGTAATGCGTCAAAGACAGACGAAGAGTTAGAAAAGGCATTTGCAGGTAGTATTGATATTGTTACAGGTCGAGGTCGATTTATTGGCGATGTTGATGAAGACCCCGCTAATACTTCATCAAAAGTTATAGAGAATTCTCGAGAAGAAGAAGAGACAAACAAATATTATACTAATCCGATTGAAGGTGACCCAAATTTTGTGACCGATTCAAGCCGTGTGTACGTTTCAATGAACACAAACGGTGATGCAAAGCTCGGTTTTGAAGAGGGAACAACACTCCCAACGCCGTTTGATGGTGAATATCCCCAGTTCGAAGATTCCCCTTACGTTATACTGAAATCAGATAACATCCGGATCGTTGCCCGAAAAGACGAGGACAATGATATCAATGGAAGCATCCGAATAGTGAAAGAAGGTGTAACAGATGAAGACTTGGCAACGATCATAATCACACCTGATGGTGACGTGCAGATCAGCGGTGCACGAATATTCATTGGTCGTCATGGCGATGACGGCGGTGCAGACGCGGGAGATGGTCCTGGGAATGCAGAGCCTTACATGCGATTCAGCGATTTCAAGGCGTATATGGATGAAACATTGGGCGCAATTAAGGCTGATATGCAGATATTATCAGATGATTTAGGGAATGTTCAATCGGCGTTGGGATCGTCGGCAACGCCAGGCTACGGTGGCCCAGACCCGGCCTCAATGGTGGCATCGAATCTACCATTGTCATATGACGGTTCAAACACTGATGGCCAAAAGGGCGAAGCAATGGACAACATTATGTCTAAAAGGATTTTTGGGGAGTGAAACATGCCAGTAAATAAAGATAGTTTAAAAGTCAAACTCCAGGACGCCCTGGATGAGGTAACTACTGCAGCAAAAAATGTTGATTCCGATGGGATAAATATTAATAACCCACCACCTGATCAGGTATGGGTCGATGAGGTGGCCTCTGCAATTGTTGATTTTTTGAATGATGCAATATCTGATGGGGAATTCGAGACCTGATATCGCAAAGCGCGCTAAGAGGTGAATATTTATAAATTGAGGTGAATATTGCCTACAGGCTCAAATAAAACATATAGCTTTAAAGCCGTTGGAATGACGTCTACTGAGGTACAGGAGCAAAAAACCCTGACAAATAGAACACGTTACATTGGTATAAAGACTCCCATAGAATATGGGTCGGCCGATGGTTTATTTGCAATGCATACGGATGCTTTAAAAAATATTAAAGATAATTTTAAAAATCTATTACTAACAAATCATGGTGAACGCCTTGGTTTATATGATTTTGGCGCGAATATTAGGCCGCTGGTTTTTGATTTAGGAAAAGAAGATTTTGATACCATTGCAATTAGACGTATTAACAAGGCTATAGCAAAATATATGCCATTTATCGAACCATTAACATTTGAAACTATTAATAATGGTTTAGATGCGTATGGTCTTGGTGATGTTGGGATACGTATTATATATAATGTACCTCTATTAAGTAACGACCAGCAGGGCGTTGAGTTAATTTTGCACATGGGTGGGTAAATGGTAAAAAAAATAAAAAATGTGAGACAAAGAAACTATCTTGCTCGTGATTTCGATGGATTTAGATCACAACTAATAGAATATGCAAATATATTTTTTCCGGATAAGATCAAAGACTTTTCGGAAGCGTCACTTGGGGGTATGCTTGTTGACATGGCTGCATTTGTTGGCGATTCAATGTCTTTTTATATGGATCATCAGTTTAATGAGCTTGATTATACACGCGCGGTGGAATTAACAAATATTGAAACACATCTTAAAAATGCCGGTGTTAAAATTAGAGGAAAGGCCCCTTCGTCAACAACTGTTAACGTTTCATTAGTTGTTGATGTCGCGCTAGACGAAGGTCAATCAATACCTGAGCCGAACCAATTGCCTAAAATTTTAACAGGGACAACATTTAGAGCAAAAAATGGAACAACATTTACAACAATTGAAGACGTTGATTACGCAGCAACTGATTTTCTTGGTGAGTTAATCGCAGATGTGGTGATTAATTCCACTAATATTGATGGTACCATATCTACATTTAAAATAACAAGAGAAATACAGGTTGTTGGTGGTAAATTAATTGCACAATCATTTAGCATACCAGATTCACATACACCATTTAGAACAATTGTTTTAACTAGCACGGATGTTTCATCAATTCTGTCTGTTGTTGATCTAAACAATAATACTTATTATGAGGTTGCTGATTTATCACAAGATAATGTTTTCAAAGCAGTGTCTTTGGGTGTCAATGATCGATCAAATGCTTCATCTAATCTTGAGGTAATTCCAGCACCTTATCGTTTTGTACAATCAACCAGTCTTACAACACGTTTAACAACACTACGTTTTGGATCCGGTGATGCAAAATCAATTCAAGATGACATAATATCTGACCCATCAGAGCTTGCGTTACCTTTGGTTGGCACAACAACATTTTCAAAATTTTCAATTGATCCAAATTCATTATTGAACTCAAACTCTTTGGGTGTTTCACCTCGTGGGACAACAGTAACAGTTAATTACCTTGCTGGGGGTGGGCTAAATACAAATGTTGGCGCCGGCGCGATTAATCAATTGATTGCATTAAGTGTAATATTTCCATCATCTGCGACGAGTGCCCAAAAGACATTAATAAAAGCCAGCCTTATTGTAACAAACACAAATCCTGCAACCGGTGGTGATAATGCATTATCGATTGCTGATCTTAAGAATAAAATATCATCTGCGAATAATTCACAAAATAGAATTGTAACAAGAGAAGATTTACTAGCACGTGTATATACAATCCCATCACAATTTGGGCGTGTTTATCGCGCCGGTGTTTCACCATCCCCAGATAACAATTTATCAAGTGATTTGCATATCATAAGCCGAAACTCTTCAGGTAATCTTGCCCCGGCATCGGATACATTAAAGCTAAATTTAAGAAAGTATTTAAATGAATTTCGATTGATTAGTGAAACAATTCATATTAAGGATGCAAAAATCATTAATTTTGGGATTGAGTTTACTATTCGCATTGCTCCTAATATTAATAAAATAGCAACATTACGTACGGTATTGATTAATCTAAGGACATTATTGGATGTTTCAACATTCCAAATTGACGAACCAATTATTGAATCAGACATAATATATTCAATATTAAACACACCCGGGGTTCAGTCTTTGCCTTCGTTAAAATTTATAAACTATATTGGTGAGGATGAGAAACACTCATATTCATCTGAGTTATTTGATCTAAACGCAAGTTTAACGAATGGTTTAATTGTCCCACCAATTGGCACAATATTCGAGCTCAAATATCCAAATACAAACATTATTGGGAACGTATTATGATCTTGCAATTTACAGCTAGTGCTGATACATACATAACAAATAAAATTATTAATAATACATTTTCCGCTTCGGATGCAAATGTCGGTCGGGCAGGCACAATTGATATTTACAAGCTTTATGATGAATCAACATTAACCGGATCCGCAAATGAACCTTATTCAACAGATAAAATAGAATTATCTCGCGCATTAATAAAGTTTGATTATTCAACCATACAAGCACTTACTCGTTCAAAACTTGATTATACGAATTCATCTTTTAGGGCGGAGTTATTGTTATATGATGTAATGGGTGGACAAGGGGTTCCTGCTGATTTTACGTTATCAGTGTTTCCATTGGCACGTAAATTTGATGAAGGTAATGGGCGTGATGTTGCAGGGTTTAGGGATTTAGATGTCTCAAATTGGAAAACAAGCAGTTATTCCGAAGGTACATCAACTTTATGGGTTTCAGGCGGTGCCGCCGCATCAGGTTCATCAGATGGTCCGGAGTTGGTCGATTATTTTGCGAGTGGAAATGTTAATGGTAGTATAACAAACCTAAATTTTGAATGTAAACAAACATTTGTTGAAGGTACAGAGGATCTGGCAATTGATGTGACAAAACTAGTTTCTGCTAGTTTGGCAGGTCAAATCACCAATCATGGATTTAGGCTTAGTTTTACGGGAAGCCAAGAAGATGATTCAAAAACCCGATTTGTAAAAAGGTTTGGGTCGGCGCAGGCAAGAAACATTTTTCTTAAACCAAAATTACGTATTGGATTTGATGATTCGATTCAGGATCATCATACGTCATTTTATTTTGATTTAACCGGTTCAATATTTTTAAATTCATTCGAGCGCGGGCGACCTGCCTCTATTAAAAGCGGTACTCTTCTTACACCCATAACTGGTTCATCGATATCACCTATATGCTTAAATGTTAATTTGGTTACAGGCGCTTTTTCGAAGACAATACCGGCAAGTCAACATAAAATCCCGGGTGATATTAATAATTTCATAACAGGTGTATATTCATCAACATTTGCGTTAGATATTAATGATAATTCGGTTATATCAGGTACCACAACAATATCGGATTATGTACGAGATAGCGGGAGTATAACATTTGACACATATTGGCAATCCTTAGACGGGCTTACTTCATGGCATACAGGGTCATTGAAAATTAATTCACCAATACGGTTTGGGTTTAATGAGATCCCCAAAGATCTTGGTGTAAAGATAACAAATTTATCACCTGAATTTAAAACCAATGAAAAGGTTAAGTTACGTATTTTTATTACGGACTACAATAAGGAAACAATAGCTTCACGTCGACATTATTTTTTAAAGTCAACCACCGTTGAAACTGCATATTATCAAGTTCGTGATGTTATAACAGGTAAGATTGTAATTCCATTTATACAAACCGCAACAAGATTATCTGAAGACAGTAATGGAATGTATTTTGAGTTTGATATGTCGTCACTTCATAAAGGTCGTACGTACACATTTGATATCAAGACTGTTGACACCGGCGAAATAAAAATACATAAAACTTTATCTAGGTTTAGGGTGATTTAATAATGGGAATTAAGGACATACAAAATTTAAAAAACCTTTTTAATCCCGCAGTTAGTCGTAATGCAATAACACGTGAGGTTGAAAGTTATACCCAACTAACAATTAATGATATTGATTCTGGCGGGGCGCCGACAAGTAATATAGGATTCACCACCCCAGGTGCACCTCTTGAGAGTACACAACAAATACCTATTGACTTTTCTAACTTTGAGAATCACACATTTTTTAACTCCGCAGAGTCAAATGTTAATGTTGCATTTGAGCGTATCATTAATCATTATCCTTTTGATGGTGAAAAAGATGAAAAAGAGGTATTTTTACAAGGTCTTACGGGTTTTGAAAAATATGTTTATGATCAATTTCCAAAATACAAAAATTTTGCAAGATTTGGAGGCGGCGCATTAAATGTGATCCCTATCGAAGTTAAGGATTATGCCGGAACGGATTACCCTACGCTATCAAAAAATAAGACAGGAAAAAGTATATTAAACCCAGATATGAAATCAATAACATTTGAAATGCAATTTTATGCGCCGATTGAATCATCACATAAAGGGATAATATTACAAAAACTGTCTGGGTCAAATGGGATAACGTTAGCATCATCCGGGTCGACCAGTCTAACTAATCAAACAATAACATTATATGTTTCTTCGGCATCATTAGGGTTAAGTGCATCGATGACCATACCAAAAGGTGAATGGTCACATATTATTGCAACATTTGATCGAAAGCCTGGATCACAAAATTTAAAGTTATATAAGGGTGCCGAGTTACAGGCGACATCATCAACCAGCAATGAGTTTGGCAAAATCGATTTTTCATTTAGCTCTATGTATATTGGCACTGGTTCATCACATAGTTCACCTGGGTTTTCTACATATACACCTACCCAATTATTATCAGGTGCAATTGACGAGCTTCGAATATATCATACAACACGATCATTATTAGAACGACAAAGTGCACCAACAAAAAATATATTCCCATCAAGTGATTTAAAACTTTACTATAAGTTTAATGCCCCGCCAGGGCGTTATGATGGTACCACAATTGTATTGGACTCAAGTGGTAACTCTTTACATGGATCAATCGCAGCAACAGCTTTGGCACAATCAATTAGAGGTATATCATTTGGTGGTTCATTAATATTTGATGATGTTTCAAACCCAATGGTGCTTGAAAGACCGGAAGATAATCCAGTATTATTTCCAGCATTTGATTCAACAATTACTTTAAATAATACATTATTAACGTCGGCCAGCCGATATGACGCAAATAATCCAAACCTTATAACAAGATTAATACCTCAACATTATCTTTTAGAGGCTGCGCAGGCAGAGGGTTTTAAAAATGAAGATGCGAATAATGGTGACCCAATATATTCAACAGGTGATTTTCCAGGAAATGTAAAAGTTCCTTCGGTTCAAATTATTGCATCACTTTTATTTATGTATGGTAAGTTTTTCGATGAGTTAAAGATTTATATTGATCAATTTTCAAAGCTTAATAATATACAATATAGTACCGAAGATGGCATTGCAGATACATTTCTTGTAACTCGAGCAAAACAGTTGGGGTTTGATTTACCGTCACAATTTACGACTGCAAATTTGGCCCAGTTTTTGTTGGCACAAAATATGAATACGTCGCCAGGTTTATCAACAGAATCATTGTATGCTATTCAAAACAAGATATGGCGAAGAATATTGATGTCGCTTCCAGAGATAATTAAGTCAAAAGGTACCCGAGCCGCCGTCGATGGTATACTTAATACGCTTGGATTAGAGCACCAAAAAGTGTTTAGGATCTCTGAATACGGAGGCAGAAATAAAGGCGACATATCAACATCGATATCAAATAAAGTAATTGACTTAAAGTTTTTAGATTTTAGTGGATCGTTGGCTGGTTCAACATCAATTGATAATTCTGGATTCGCAATAGATAAACCTGTTATTCGTAGCACTTATCTTAGTTCGTCACGCATTGAACCAGGCCAACCATTGCCTAAGGGCACATTAACACAAATAGGGACAAATGAAGCTGCCGATGGTATGTTAACTAGCGGCTCATTTACGATTGAGGGCATATATAAGTTTCCAATATTATTAACTGGTACCCACCCTGTAACACAATCATTATTTCGATTATGCACTACCGGTACTTTCGGTACCGACATTGTTAAACCTTCAGTTGGTTTTAACGTATTGGCTTATAAACCAAACATAAAAACAGGTGTTACAGGCACTGTTTTTGTATATGGATCTGGTGCGTCAAATATATCTATAGATGTGCCTTTAAGTATGTCACTACAGGACGTTAATCTATTTGATGGAAATGCGTGGCATATAACATTTGGGCGTGATAAACAGACTAGTGTATCTGCGTCATATTCATTAACGGCACGCCATGTTGGTGTCGAAGCTTCAGCATTCCATCGTGTTTCACAAATCCGTGGTCTAAACGGTCCATCCCTCGATATATTTTCTAATCGAGCAACTACAAATGTTAGCGGCGCATTTATATGTGTAGGAAGTCAGAGTCTTGAAACACGGTCAGGACCTTCGTTGGACGGAGGTATTTTAGGTGATACTTTTCCGACATCATCTCGTGGTACAGAATTTTCTGGAAAATTATCACAATTACGTTTTTGGTCAAAATACCTAACACAAGATGAAATAATCACCCATGCATTAAACCCACAATCATTAGGTGTTAATGACCCAAATGTAAATTTTTGTTTTGGTAACAAGCTTTCTGGTTCATTTGAAAGATTGAGGGTGGCGGCAACAATGCAACAACCGTTAACATCATCAGATAATTTAGGTAATATATCTTTATTTGATTATTCACAAAGCGAGGTTAGTGGTGTATTTAATACACCATTAGATGAAGCCAGCGTTAGCCGTGTTGTTAAATTTCATCTTTCTGGCACTGGTTTCGAGTCGTCATCACGTGTACTCAAAAAAGAACAAATTCGAATTACACGTTTTACATCACGATTTGACGTAAATTTAAGCGACAACAAAATACAAATCGAGACTTTAGACGATCCAGATGTTGCAGAAACAATATCATCAATAAGTGTTAATGATAAAGATTATCTTAGGCCTCATAAATTAGAAAATGATAATAGATTTTTGATTGAAGTGAGTACAACACAGGCTTTGAATGATGATATTATGAACATATTTGGGACTTTAAACACCATAGAGAATGCTATTGGTGCACATCAAACAACGTTTTCATATGAATATCCTAATATGAGGCATTTACGTGAAATTTACTTTAATCGATTAGAGTCTAATATTAAACTAACAACATTTTTTAACTTTTTTAAATTTTTTGATGATACACTTTCATCATTAATATCATCTATTTTACCACAAAATACAAACTTTTTGGGTGTTCGTTTTATTGTATCCCCACATATATTGGAACGAGGAAAATATAAACATTATGGTGAAAACGTTTATTTAAGTGAAGATCAGCGCGTAGAAAATAACGAATTCACAAATTATAATAATAATTGGGAAACTGAAATATAAAAGCGTCATACAAAAGAGAAATAAATTATGAGACAGTTTAAACTATCAATATCTTGGCAACCATCGAATCATATTGACGAAATTTATTATGTATTTGCGCCTGAACATACAAAAACTTTAAGTGCTGATGATTTTTATACTTTGTTTCAATCTAATACATCAAAATTATTGACGGAATGTAGTTCTAAAATGTATGATTTTTTAATCAATTTTATTCTTGATGAAGATTATATTGAAGTTATGGGTATAGGGACATTTGCTAGTATTGAGGAGGTATAAATGCCAGATATTTATGCAGGTACTAGTGATTGTTATATGCGTGTTGATAATGAACCCTCGTGGTCAGGCGCCCGAGACCTCGCAATAGCAGAAAGTATAAGCACGACAACCTCAAAGAATGCGGCTGCATGGAAAGTAGCAGTCAATGCCGCCCAGACACAATATGATGTATATCGATCATTTTTTGCAATTAATACTAGTGGGATAACTATTGCACCCACTTCGGCAACACTTAAACTATATGGTTATATAAATAATGATGTAAGTTCAATTATCTCAAAGGTTGACGCATCGGCGACGGGGGATTCAACAACAAATTTTATAACCAATGACTTTGGAAAGGTTTCATTTTCTGCATATTCAAGTGAAATAACATCATGGACAGTATCTGGGTACAATGAAATAACACTTAATGCTGCCGCATTAGCAGACATGGCGGCATTGGATGAGTTTAAGTTTGCATTAATCAACTATACATATGATTTTCTTGATGTAACCCCAACAAGCTCAACATCAGACAAGGCAGGTGTATATTACGCAAATGAAGCAGATATTAGTAAAGATCCTTACATTTCATATGTTGAGCGTGTTCCGTATAGTTCAGGCAATATTTGTGGCATATCATCAAATGAAGTGTCTAGTATAAATGGTGTCTTAATTACAAATATTTCAAAAGTTAATAACATTTAAAAAACAATATTAAGGATATTTAATAGATATGGCAGGCAAAACGACTATAATTCAAGGTACATCAATTAGGTCATATAAGAATTATGGGTCAATAGGCCCTTCTATGATTCCAACAATATTGTCAACAAATGAGCCAAAGATTATAATGTCTGAAATACCCGGAACAGATAACAATATTGATGTTTCAACACCCTCGGCATTTAACGACACATTAATGCCCACCGCCCCTTGTGTATTATCAAGTGTAGGAGGCCTCCGAAGAGAACTGGTTCCAAACTTCATATTACAATCGCCTTTAATTGGTGATGGTGAAGAACTAGACATGAATTCAACGTTTAATGACACATCAAATATAGATACAGTTGCCGTAAACCCAGATTTATCTTCTGGTTTACAGGTACGATATCTAAGGCCTAGGACGAATGATAATATACGCAATAATGGTTCTATACCGGTATTTGGGTCACTTTCAAGTGGTTTGATGGTGTATTCCGGTGTAAAAGGGGTATCATCAATATTGATTGCAGGCCTTGATCAGGCCACACAAAATCATTTCGAGGGTGAAACAAAAATCACAGATATAATTGATTTTTCTGCATCATCATGTCGTGGATATATTGATGGTGATACACAAAATCTAACAATGTTAACATCAACTGGTTCTTTTCATGCAACCGATATTGAAAATACATCATTTACCGATAACACGCAAAAAGAACTAATGTATAATAGTTTAACAGATACAAGTATAGTTGATACATTGTCAATATTACAAACGGGTTCAATCAATAATGAAGGCTTATTGGTAAATGAACGTTTTGCCACTAGTGGGTTTGTGTATGAGACGTCGGAGTTAGGGCCAGACAATAAAGGCACTGACTCTATAACGTACGGCGGATGGATTAAATAATGGCAGTAATAAGTGGTTCAACTACAAAATCAGGAATTGTTTCTTTACCTTCAAAAGTTCAGCGTCAACGTTATGATGAAAATAATATTATTGTCCCGACAATTAGGCGTTCCGGTGATCATGATTATTTAGGGAATTTTTCATCGCCTTTTGATGATAAAAATACGTTAATTTTTGGAAATACAAATACTGTAATGGGGTGTAGTCTACCTTCGGGCTCACAATATATTGATAGTTTGGTTGCAACGCCAAATACTGCACCAACATTAATAGAACCATCATCTATTGAGGTTAGTTCAATTGATTCGAATACATGGTATATAACAAATACAGGCGAAAATTTTAAGGCTTTTAATGATTCACGAATATATTTCGACGTAGGAAATGAAAATACGTCGTTTTATAAAACTGGGACAAATGAAACAATATTACCTGGATTTAACTCACACCTAGGATCAAAATTTCAAATTGTTATTGATCTTCCCAATAATAGTGATCTGAAGTTAGCAAAGGAATGTTCATATTATACAGGCTCAGCAGCAACAAATCGATCAGGATTTGCATATTATAATTTTGACATTGGTGGTTGGGAAGAGATAGGTCATATAGATCCTGCGACTGGAAATGGTATATTATTTGATTATGCATGTGAGGTTCCGAAATATCCTGGAACATCGTCAAAAAGCTGGTTATTAAATAGTGGCACAAATAACTATCCAATGCAATTTAGGCCGCCGATTGCACAATATAACTCATATACAGCCGTGAGCGCATCAATTAATGGGATGCAAAAAATTGGCGTACCAACAATTGCAAATATGGCGCCTTTTGCGACAAAATATCATGCAACATCATCACAAACGTTTAGGTTAACCAATTCAATATCACACCCATTTCTTTTTGAAAAAGCAATATTTGAAGCACCTTTTACGGCGGAACATTTTTATGATGATATAAGCCAAGATGCAACAAAAGCATGGTTTCAAGATAATTACACATTCTTTATATATCGACAACAACGCTTCCAGAATCAATCAAAGATTTATGATACGTCACAAGATGTTAGTAGCTCACTTCGGTTTATAGTTGCCAGTGCGTCGATGGCAATTTACAATGAGACAGCCCGTTTAATAGCATCGGACTTAAGCGCTTTTGAGCTTACGGATTTTTCACCAACAAATTCTCCTGCACAATCAGTTAGTTTTGGTGTTACAGACGCAAATGTCGTAGCCGGAGGAATGACCTCGGCCGGTCTTAAGGCAATAACCGGAACCTTGCGCTTAGAAATGGTTGCTGCAGTATCACCTGTACAGGATTTAGGTTTTCACATATTACCAAACAGCAGTTATCCAGTCCCAAAACGCCTATTTGCCTGTGTTAATCATATGTGGGCAGGTGGCACAACTTGTTTGCCTTTTTTTGAACTGGCATCAGGATTCACTGGGAAAGAAGGGATATCAGCTAGTTATGCTGTTACGGCGTCTAATACATCGTTCTTAAATGCTAGAACATTTGAACAGCTTCCAGAAAATAGAAATTTAGGTACGTTTTTTGGTAATGTCCCAATTCAGGCATTTGATCAACGCGCGACCAATCCACTTGGTGGTGTTAACTCAACCTTTACCGCCGGTGGCTCGACTACTGGGACGTTTTCATTATCAACATCAGGTGAAAATAGTGTTGTGAGCCCTTATATGTTTTTTCCAAATGACGAATTGGTGTTTGGTTTTGATGCAGGTATTGGTATACCCTTGATCGGCGCGTCGCAAAAATCTGCAATATCATCATCTTTTATGACAATTAAGGCTGGTTCAGGTAAGTTAACACTATTTGGGAGCTTGGTTTCAAAAGGTAAAGAGTTTTTCGAGACAACAAATCAACCTCTTACAACGGTTAGCGTTATTGAGGCATTACATTATGATGCCACACTACATGATCAATATCAGGTAGAGCAATATCAAGTATATACAGGCTCAAATCAAGAACAAACCGTTGCAGGAGGTTATGGCATTTTAAGTTGGGATGAACAATTTGACGCCGGCGTGTCCGGTGAACGGCGAGTTATAAGCACAAGAAATAAAGGGACACTAGGCACAACTGGTTCGTTACAACGTTTTAATCGTTTAATATCACAAGATGAAATGTTTAAGGATACAAGGTTATTAAACACCAGCGTATTTAGACATGATAAGTTTGGACAAATACGAGATATGCTTGAACCCTTAAATGATGGTCGATTTCAAGTGAATAAGTTATCAAAACAGGGCCTAAGACAGGCGCCTATTTTTGTTAAGTTTTTTAAAGATGGAAAAGAGACCTCACCATTAAACACATTTTCACAAAATTTAAGTACATATGCGACTAGTTCAATTACATATATTGATAACCCGGAATCAACATTGGAAAATCCTGCGATTGGACAAGATCGCCCAACAAACCCGGATGTGAGCCTTGAGGAATATGTGGAGATTGACTAATGGCGATTAAGCTTACACGTGATATAGTTCAACGAACAAAGTTTTTTACAAAAAAAAATAAGCGTACCGATGAAATAATAACCGTCATTGCGCCAAACGGCCTACAGGTAGGCCTCTCTGGGTCATCTGGCGCATCTTCTGGATTAGTCGTAAATAGTAATGCGGTTTTTAATCAAGGACTCACAGGAAGCATTACAAAGCTTGTGGATGGTACATCATATTTGGTTGCTGGAACAAATATCGCATTAACATCTGGGTCAAATGGGTCGATTACAATAGCATCTACCTCTGGTGATGATTTATCATTTTTTAGCAGCACAACTATTGGTTCAATTTTTACCACAGGTTCAGTTGCATTAGTGGGTGGTGCCTCTCTCATCGATGCACCAAGTGATATTGGAACAGATTTATTTTTGTTTGTTAGTGGGGCAATTGGTTCATATAATACTTCTGTCACAGGGACCTCAGGATTTGGTGGTGATCTTGTGGTAAGTGGAGGTGCGTACTTTTGTGAATTGGCAGAATCTGATTGTGATTTTCGTGTTAAAGGGAATACAATTGATCAACTATTATTTATTGATGGTTCTGAAGATATGGTGCATATTGGTGAGGTATCAACAAATATGTCATCTGTAACACAAGGTTATAGCCTTTATAAGGATTTTGGCGCCACCGCATCGGATCCATATGGTTTTAGTGTCGACGGCAAAATGATGGGTGATATTATATATTTGCCTACATCATCAATAACACAAAGTAACATATATTACCTCACAGATAATGCAACCGTTGCGGCCGCAGACGCTAGTGCGTCTGCAACATCAGGCCCGGTTATGTTATTATTGGCAATGGATAATAACCCAAATAAAGGGATGTTGGTTAGTGGGTATGCTAGAATTGATTCAACCAGTCTTCCTGGCCCTGCGGATTCCAAGATCGGTGATCCCATATACATAAGTACTACATCCGGAAAAATGACATATACGGCGCCATCTACAACCGGTGAAGTTGTTAGAATAATTGGGTATCTTGTTCGCACAGCAAATGCAGAAGGGTCATCGATCATATATTTTAAGCCAGATAATACATATATTGAGATAACATAAATGCCCGATATTTATATCGACCGTGATTGTAACCTAAGGGTCGATGATGAATTAACGTGGGCCGACGCACGTGATATGTCTTTGGCCGAGACGGTTAATACTACTAGCCCAAAACAATCAGTTGCCGTCCTTGCTGCAAATTATGCAAATAAATTTGACGTATACCGATCACTTTTTGCTATTGACACTAGCACAATAACAGTACCACCATCTTCGGCGGTACTTAAAATATATGGTTATTTATACGGTTATGCAAATCCGATTGTTGCAAAAGTTGACACATCCGCGACGGGGGATTCAACAACAAATTTTATAGCCAGTGATTTTGGGAAGGTTTTATTTTCTGCATATTCAAGTGAAATAACATCATGGACAGTATCTGGGTACAATGAAATAACACTTAATACTGCCACATTAGCAGATATGGCGGCATTGGATGAGTTTAAGTTTGCATTAATCAGCTATACGTATGATTTTCTTGATGTATCGCCTGGGGCCTGGACAAAAGTTAAACAAGGTATGTATTATTCGAATAATTCGGGTGCCAAAGATCCTTACATTTCATATGTTGAGGGTGTTATGGGTTATAGTTCAAGCAATATTTGTGGCATATCATCAAATGAAGTGCCTAGCATAAATGGTGTCTTAATTGCAAATATTTCAAAAGTTAATAACATTTAAAAGACAACTTACAACTAAGCGCTTAATATTAAGGATATTTAATAGATATGGCAGGAATATTAGATCAAAAAACAAGAACACTTGATTTTGTTATAACGGCAGAAGGCAAGCGAGAATTGGCAAAATCTGGTCAGTTTGTTCCGGAATATATTTCATTTGGTGATGATGCTGTATATTATGAAAAACTCTCAACAACCGGTAGTATCGCAAATGATGCTAGCACCAAATTGTCCTTTGAGGCCCACTCGTTTGAACGCGATGCAATATTCCAGTTATCGGGAAGTGTTCCGGAAATAACTAAATTAACATTTAACGCAAAATATCGTTCTGAACAGCTACTTTTAAACTTACAAAAACTACGAATAATCCAAAGTATTCCATCATATCTTATTGATGAAACAGAGTTTAAAACATCAAAAAATAGTATAACATTTACACCTGAAGAGAAAGATATTGATGTATCAATAACATCAGATATATCAAATCTTAGTGCAATTTTTCAGGATAAGCATTTTCAGCATATTAAAAACTACAAATATCTTCCCCCAATTAATTCAATAACAAAAACGCCTATAGGCGATTATCCCAAGTTTAATACAGATGAAATTCTTACCGATGCGCAACTTCAAAAGGATTTACAGTTTAAAAAATTCGAAACACTCGAAATTAAAGGTGGTATTCAACCGCTAAATATAATGTTTCGAATTCTTGAAGAAAATGAACCCACAAAAAACACGAATCTATTGGAATTAATTGATTATGGAAAATATGTAACTAGTGATAATGATCAAAAACATGTATTATTTGCAGGTAAGATATTTGAAGATCAGGATGACATACCTGTTTTCGTTAATATATTTACATTGGTATTTTCATAATGTTTAAAGTAAAAGCACTAAATATTGATAATATTGTTAAATTTGATAATAAACAATCACCAATATATATATCACGTATTGACGATTCATTTTATATTAACCTTGGTTTACGTATCGATCCACTGGCTTCGTTACAAATGGATGTAAATACCCTTAAGGTTCAGATATCAACATTAGAATATCAAGGGCCACCCATATTTGATAACGTTGTTAATAATAAAGATATTAAGGGCAATATTTTAAACATAGGATTTGAGTCGACAAAAAGTTACAATAATTTTCTAGAAAATCATGTACTATACCAAAATGAATTTGCATTTGCACCAATATTACAAATAATAGCCCCAAATATCGCATATGCATATGGTGAAGGTTCAAGTCTGGCTGATTTAAATGCAATGCGTCAAGATATTAATGTTGCGTTAACTAACAGAAATAATAAAAAGGAATTACGTGATACAACACCCCTTCAGCCAAATGTAATCTATACAATACCAGAACTTACTACGTTAATTGACGACCCCTCAATAAGGGATACACTGAATATTAATTCAACATATATTAAAGATTATACACAAATTGCACCAAAAACAGGTAAAGTAACTAGTAATATAATACATTACCCTTATCCGGTGAGTGAAAACTTAGAGCAATATAGGGATATTCATAGCTCAAAAATGGCAAATTATACCCAACTAAGTAATCGTTCACTTTTAGCATCTGAAGATTTTGAATATGATGATAAGTCATTCAAAACGTTAGCCAGCGCTTATCAAGAGTTTACAGCATATAATGAGTCATCGATTAATGAAATATATATAAAATCAAAAAAAATGAAATGGGTACCTTACGCGTTATCAATACCATACGATGGAATAAATCAAGAAAATATTATAATAAGTCTTTTTATAAAAAACTCAAATGGTGTGTTACTAGCAACGTTAATTCGGGATTTAAACTTACAAACCCACTTTGATGATATGTCTAAGCCAATTGATGCGCCTTTAATATCGGCAACAAAAAATATCGAAGAAAACGTTATGAATATTGAGGTTACGCAACGTGATGTTAACTCAACCAGTATAACGTTAATGATTAAAGAAACACCAATATCACGATTTGTTGTAATAGGTACCCCAAATATTTCATATAATGAAACTTATGAGACACCATATAACCTAACGGCTACACAAGGTACAGCTATTATCCGCGCAATTGCAAAAAATAAAACAAACTCTTCAAGTGCGTTTTTAGATCTACCGATACAGTTAGGGGTTGAAGATAATGCCACACAAAATTCAACTGGTGAAAATCACGACAATCCTAATGTTTCGACAAAATTAAACTTACATACAATAATTAAAAAACGGGCCGAGGGTGAGGGGTTCGATATAACAATTGAAACGTCAACAGATAATGATGGCACCAATACATTGCTAACCGCACGATCCATATATGACGAATTGTTAGTACGACGCCTAAAACCCAAGAGTGGGGACGTTCCCCACGGTATTCCAGGGGAGGATGGTGGCGAGTTTGTTAAGAATGAAGATGGTACTTCTTCTTCTATAACACCCAATGATAAATGGGTTGATAAAGGTGTAACAGAAGGTATGTATACATATGTGGTTGATGGGTATATTAATGGCGAAGAGATAATCGATATTGTACATACCACCTTTCCTGTTGGCTCTTCTAGGAACTTAGATCAAAATGAGGCTGATGAAGATTTGGAACATTATATTTTATATGATGTTATTAATTTTAAAATTACACCGAGATCGGCCGTTTTTGTCATACAATATAATGAACTAGACTGGGAATATCAATTTGAGCTAACGTTTAAAGCGTCTACTTCAACCAAAGATATTAATATTCCCGATCACATATCTAATGCAACAATTGATATATTAACATCGAATCTTGAAACATATTCGATTAATGTCGGTGATTATTTATATTTGTTAAAAAAACCCAAGATAGATGCCCCTACTGAATACAAACTAACATTATTTATTCCAAAAAGCGATGGAATAATTAAGGATATATCAACTGGAGACGCAAACGAAGGTATCAGTATTGGGGGTATAAAAAGCATGATTCTCAAGGATCAATTTGTCTCTACGACGGAATAACAAAATAATTTGTATCAACAAACACGCATAATATCATAATATAATACTATAAGTCTGGATAAAATAATGTCATTATCAAATAATTTTGTTGCAACAAAAAATACACTTGGTGAAGTAGTGCTTAAATGGTCAATGATCAATTCACAAGATATTGAGACGTATATTGTTATTGCGACATTTAATGGTGTAACATCGGTTCTTGGGGGTGTATCTTTTGAACCATTACGAACAAACTATGAGTTTGTTGATCGGATTTTAAATGCGTATGTTGGCGAAAAGGTATATACATTGGCATTTATTAATTATGATGGAACAACTTCATTGAGCGATATAATGATTACTTATAACAAAGACACAAATATACCTTTGGATTATTTAATATGAGCATATCATCAACAAGCCTCAGCCCTACTAGCACATCACCACGTCGTCGACCACCTGGTTTACAGGCAAAGCCCAATTCTTTTCAAGGATCAAACCCACCGATACAAAAAAAGAAAGTAATAGCATCTAAAAAAGCAAAACGAAATGTGGCACGAAGAAAAAAATCAGAACCAAAAAAAATAAATGTAGCAAAAATATCACCCCGTCAAATGACGTCGTCAATACCTTCCCGTCAACAAATGGCAAAAACTTTACGTAATAAAAATGTAATAAACTCAAGTGATAAACAAAAACAATTATCATTTGGGGGTGGTTCAGCCCACATATTTAAGGAAAATACAAAAGTTATAACTTTAACACGTAATAGTTTACGCCGTAATGTAGTGACACCGACACCAAAAAATTTAGCATATAAAAAAATAGTGATTGGATGACAATAAGAAGATACAATAAATCTCAAGCGCAAATTATTGCATTATGCGATTTCCACCCATTAACAGCAGGCGAAGGTGAAGGAGGTATTGCCTCCACATCCAATGGTGTATTGCTCGAACTTCGTAAAACATTATTAGCCATGGCACAAGAGTCAATTGCTGTTGGTATAAAAAGTTATGAGGAACACAAAGGAGAAACAGGATCTATTGCAGGGCTTTCAAATATCAATGTATATGCGCAACAACTAGCGGAACTTAAATATATTTTTGGCGAGCATCTCGATGGCCAAGGAAACAATTCACTTCTTAAACAAGATATTGATGGCTTAAATTTAATTTTATCAACAATGGAAAATGCAGCAGATTTAATGAATTTTGCACATGCCACAAATAGTATGGCGCCAAAACTTGAAGGATTTTATAGTGACGAAAATGACATAATCTTACCTAATGAACCAAATGAACCTTATTTTACACCATTAAAAATTCGTAATGTAACATATCCTAACGCATGGCAAAATTTTTGTAATACCAAGCTGGCATTTATTAATAATGCATCAATAAATTTTTCATCAACAAAAATGTTTATACAAATTTTGTTTGATATTGGTTTTGCGGCATCAAGATTTTTTCCATCAATGGCAACAGACGCGGAAAAC
>Ga0098061_1000413_pt1 | contig 20231 bp, 15 predicted proteins | sample 22_taG_FD_92579 | JGI IMG/M metagenome (GOLD analysis project Ga0098061, IMG submission 92579) | Marine viral communities from the Subarctic Pacific Ocean - 22_ETSP_OMZ_AT15343 metaG | ecosystem: Environmental > Aquatic > Marine > Oceanic | place: Subarctic Pacific Ocean | collected 2015-01-20
ATAGTTGTTAAACTAAAAAAAGGAGAAAGTATATGTTAGATAAAATAATGAAAGGTGCTGATGGTGCGATTGACATTGGCATAAAGTTAATAAGTTTATCAATTGTGTTACAAATTATCTTTGGTAGTAAGGTAGCATTCCTAACCGGGAATGTAATCGGTTCTATACTAGATATAGTTTGGACACTTGGTAACGCGGGACTAGCGGGCATCATTGCTGCTGGTATTATTTGGAAACTACTTGATAAAGATATTACAAGTGGAGGCAAATAAGACAATTAAAAACACTTGGGGTCTCGTCCGCATGGATGGGACTGCCAAGTTACAATTAAAATTAAACGGAAGGAGGAACAACAAAGTGGCGGATGACAAAAATATTAATCCACAACATTACCAAAAAGGTAAGATACAGGTAATAGATTTTATATTAGACCAAAAGATGAGTTACTTAATTGCTAGTGCTACAAAATATCTTTGTCGCTATCCTCACAAGCATAAGGCTGGTGAAGGAAGGCTAGATGATTTGAGAAAAGCACGGTGGTTTATTGAAAAACAAATAGAAGAAATACTCAAAGAGGAGAATATAAAATGAAAGTGAAAGCAATACTTCAACTCCCTACATATACAAAAGGTAGAGGAGCAAAGAAGAAAACTAATCTATTCAGTATGAACATATATAGAAATATGCATTATCAATCTTTGAATAAAATCAAACAAGATTATCATTCAGAGGTTAAGGAATGGGCGGCAACGCTACCTAAATATAAAACTATCTTTCCTAAGTATAAGATATACTTCAAAGGCAAGAGGAAGAAAGACATAGACAATTATACTTTTCCATTACATAAGTTTTTAATGGATGCTTTAGTAGAGTATGGTATAATAGTCGATGATGACTATACCTGTGTTAAAGGGTTTACTACAGAGTTCGGCGGTATAGACGAACAAAATTTTGTAGTTGTTGAACTAACGGGAGAACAACTTGGCGTTAAATAAAAGTAATAATATCAATGAGTTAAGAAAGTTTGATGTTGATTTAGAATTTGGGCAAACTTGGGAAAAGCACATAGACGAAATGTTTTCAGGTGCTAAGACATGTGAAGTAAAAACCGAGAGAGACACATGGTCACACACGGGTAACATTTGTATAGAGGTTGAGAGTTACGGAAGACCTTCCGGGCTGGCTTCAACAGAGTCAGAACTGTGGGTTCAGAACCTTGTCAAAGATGGTGAACTGGTTTGTAGTTTAGTATTTAAAACAGATAAACTTAAAGAGATAGTAGAGAATATGGAAACAAGAACCGTGATGGGTGGTGACAACTTTGCATCCAAGCTACATCTTGTATCGCTAAAGAATTTAATAAACGAGTTCTTGAAATGAGTATTATTAATACAGACAACATAGTTAATTTAGATTCTAGTACATTAACTGACAATATAAAGATTCTAGAAGACAGACTTTTAAATGTCAACAGAGGAATACTAGCACTACAGTTTGATGTAATGAATCAAAGAAAGAATGAACCTCGCTTACAGCAGATGTATAGACTGCGAGATAATTATGAAAAGAATATAAGGGAGTTGAAGCGTGGAAGCAAAGTCTAAAAAAACAAAAGCTAAACTAGTTGGTTTTGAAATTCTTCTAAATAAAAGTGGAAGGTTAGAAGTAGAATTATCTGGTTTACCTTTAGAAGATGTTGATAAGGCATTTAAGAATCATCCTAATAAACATATTTTTAAGGCTCTTATTAGAGTAGCTAACAACAGTCTAGACTCATTAGTGGAAGACTTAGAGAAACACCTCTCAGCTATTTAAACCGTCATATTACCCCTACCCTTGGTATGGGTGACATAGAGAAGTCCTCTAGAATCGAAGATTTGGGACTCTGATTCTCTATCTACCCCCTGTTACTCGTCTACCAGTAACTCCGTAGTTCCTACTACTTCCACCGCTAGAACCACTACCCTTGGTATTATTATATGGATTAGTCCTGTTTCCAGCTCTACTTTGGTTACCCTGTCCTGTGTAACCTCTATTACCTTGGTCATCAACCACAGTCTTTCTATGTGCCTCAGCCTGAGCCTTGGCTTGTTTTTCTGCCTGTGCTTTCGCTTGTGCTTGTGCCTGAGCTTGTGCTTGAGCTTGAGCCTTGGCTTGTGATTCAGCTTGAGCCTTAGCTCTCAGTTCTTCCATCTTGTTAGTTCTATTAATTCTATCTTCTCTTCTATCTTTCTTATTACTAAGAATAGAATCATCAAAGCTTACGCCTGCACTATAATACTCAGGAGTACCAAACTCTACGCCATACATCTCTTCTGGAGAAGGTGCGTGTGCTGTTCCCGGATTTAACAAAGAAAGATAAGGAGACGCTTTTGATATAGCACTAGCGCTTCTATTTACTAATTGTCTTGTTAATGGGTCTGGTCCTGTTGCTAACATGCTAGGAGTAAAAGCTTTAAGAGGTCTCAAGGTACTTAGTCCTGTCTTCCCTGCCTTAAATGCCGCATCACTTCTAGTTAACTGCTTAAGAGAATCTTTACCAAGAGTTTTCCAAGACGCTTTATCTTCTCCCGGTATCCTCACATTCTTTCCTTTGTTAAACCAGTCTCCTAAGATACCGCCCCCAGTAGCAATAGCGCTTGCTCCTGCTAACTTTTCAGTATCTCCTGTAGGAATGTCTAAATTAAAATGACTGTCGTAAGCATCTTCATATACGTCAGTTATTCTTTTCGCTGCATCCTTGCCAAGGTACTTTTCAAACTCAGGTATTGCATTGTTATAAAATTTTATTACTTTTTCTTCCTTTGGGTTAGCACCAAGTAATAAAAACCCTTCGTTAACTTGTTTAACCATCTCATCCCGTATCCATGAATTTGTCCAGCCCCATTCCTTATCTCCATCAGTTATCTCATTGAGTATGTAGTCTCTTAGTCCATCTATAGGACTAACACTTACTTCACCACCCTCTGCATATCTTCTGCGATATCCTTTCCATCCCGGACTAATCTTTTTATCTTTCTGTCTCTCCATTTCTAACAAGTACTCAGCCCACTTCTTGTTCCTCATTCCTTGTGTTATTTTTATTCCGGCATTCTTTACATCTTCTTGAGATACTAAACCACCTCTGCGGTATGCTTTAAAGATAGGTGTCTTCATACCCTTCTTTGTTGTTAGCATATTATCCTTCCTTAATCCTTTTATCATTTTGTCAGTTATCGGAAGAACAATAACTAGGTGTCCGTCTTCATCAGTAATTTCATCATCGCCTATATAGTCAGGCGGTGCAGAATGGAATGTCTTTAAGAATGGAGTATGTGACCATAAAAGCTCATTAAAAATACGGAAGTTATTTTCTATTGTATCTCTTACTTTTATTCCATAACTACTCACAGCTACTCTACCCTCAATCATTTCATATTTAAAACTTTTATTAGAATCATCTGCTTTCTTCATACCATAATATTTAGCTACTGCTTGTCTAATTTCAGTTCTTTTTTGTTCCAATTGTTTAAATGCTGAAAGAACAGAAACAGGATTTGTCTCTGATGTTTTAAAAATATTTTTTAATGTATCCTCTAAACCTACAGTGAGCAGTTCAAAAGCATGATGAAATTCTCTATCTAAATTTTTTTCATTTCCATCTAATAGGTCTTCCATTTCAGGTGTAAAGTTTTTGTCTATTCCTTCTGCGAGTCTCTTTCTTTCCTCAAAAGAAATAGAAGGAAGTTCAGTTAAAAAGGCTATATAAATTCTATCTAGCAAATTAGTTTTAAAATCTTCTCCACCGTACTGGTCTAAGGTCCATTCATCCCAATCTTTATTTCGATTAAAGCCAGCCGCTCTAGTAGTTTCTTTTGCGGATATTATTGGATGTCCTGTCTTATAGCCAGCCATAGCCGCTAATTGTGGATTGTCTCTTTTAGACTCAAGAGAGGTATACCAATCTGCATTTTTTATTTTAAAATATTCTTCTATCCTTTTATCATATTTGCCTACAAGTTTTAGATAAGCTTCTGGGCTATAGTGTAGATTTCTATCCATAATTGCCCTAATAACTGCGTGGTCATCGCTCCCCCATTGTTCAATTTCAACTATAGAGGCTGCATTTATTGGTATGGCTATGCCACCAATATTATTTTGAATAGCAAACTGAAGATTAGCTTTCATATCTTGAACATGCCAAGTCTTTTTATGTATCAGATTTTCTGTGGCTATATCTTCGGTGTATAAATTTTTAAGGATTTTAATTTTAGAGTCCACAGTACCCCTAGCAACATCGTAAGATGAAGCATGCCACCGTCTTCCTAATATGGAACTAACTTTTAGTTCTATATCTTTTAGTTCTATTCCAATATCAGTCTTTTGTTTTCTAGCTATATTGATTACATCTTTAAGTTCTTTAAAATCTTTATTAGCTAACAATATTTTATTTGCCGTGTTTTCTTCTGCTTGTCCTACAGCAGAAGAAGATAATCCTTGTTCATCTAAATTAAGTTTATCAATTGGGTTGCCCGTTATTTCCTCACTAGATGGAGGACTAAGATGCCACATGAGTTCATCAAATAGTTCTTTTGCAGCAACATATGCAAGACTATTTTCATTGGAGAGGCTAGAGCCTTTATATTTTCTTCCTTCCTTGATAGTGGCTATTGTTGATGTACTCATGTCTGCAACCATGCGTCTAAATAAGGTAGGCTCTTCTCTCCCATCATATAGCCTTTCTCTCCCTCCAGATAACTCAATCTTAGAATCTATTTTTGCTAACTCAATAAGAATATTATCAAGCAAGCTATTCTCATATAACTGTGGTCTTGATTTTGCTGTCTTCATTCCAATAGGTGGTAACTTTTTCCGCTCTAATAATTTAGCTATAAAAAAGTCTTGAATACTAGCACCAATCAAAGGAAGCTTTAGTCTATGTATTTCCTTTACTAGGTTTCTTCCTGTAGAAACTGCTTGAGATTTCTTTCCTATTCCATGTAATAATTCTTTTGCATTAGCTTTTTTAAACTTATGAAATCTATGTTCAAAGACCGATGATTTCATACTGTTAGTTTTTAATAAATTTTCTATGTCATTTTCTTTTTCTTTTAATTCATTCGCTTTACTAACTAAGCCCACTACATTCTTTTTGCTTTGTACATCTGTCTTCGCATAGCCAGTCAATCCTTGAAGTACTTTTCTTTCTTCTTCAAGTCGAAGAATATTTTCTTTATCTTCTTTTAAGGTCTGCTTATAATATTCAGCTAATGTTTTCCATTGATTATCCCAAAATGTAGGAGGCTCATTTGGGTTTCTACTTAGGTCTGAATAATCTTCAAATTTTTCTTCATGCTCTTTTGTATGTTTTTCTAATCTGTCTTGTTGTTTCCTTAAAGTATCTAACCAAATCTTCTTAGAATCTAGACCCTGTATGTGTTGATGAACATCAGATTGTGCTTCTACCTTTAAAAACAAAGGTTTAGATATAGTCACATTACCCATCTTAATTGGTATACTCTTAGCCATTTCCTTATATTCATCAGAAGTATAGTCATTAGGAAGTTTAGATTTTAAATCATCTATCGGAGGGTCAGAGTTTAAAACATTATTACTTCCCTTCAGCATATCTCTTATATTGATAGTATCAATAACATTACCTCTGGCATGGTGAAAGATATTAGCCTGTGAGAGTCCTTTTCTTATAGGAATATCATATCTTGCATAGTGAGCGTCAAAATACTCACCAAAGTTTGGCAACTCTGCAGCTTTTACCCATCCAGCATCAAAGGATACTCCTGATGTTTCCTTAAATTTTCTCTTCCACCAAGCTATGTTTTTAAGACGTTGTTTTATATCCCTCATTAGTTGCTTTTCAGTAAACTGTGGTTTTAATCCAGCATCTATTGCTTCTTGATTTCTTACTGCATATTGTATAGGATGATAAGGTCTGCTATCGTTCGTACTATAATTAGCATTAGCAACACCTATTTCGTCAGATACAGCTTTTCTATATTCTGCTGCTGTTATTACTCCTGCATTAAACTGTTTCAATCGGTTCATCCATGCACCCATATATTTCTTAACAAGTTCATTATCTAAGTCTTCAATCTGAAAATCTTTAACACCTGTCATTTCCCACAGAATATCTCTTTCTTTTTTTATTTTATCTTCAGTTCCTTTAATCAAGTTTAAAAGCTTTTCCTTTGCCTCTTTAGAATCTGTATTAAAACTTTCTTTTCCTCCGGGCATACTCTGACTAAGAATAGTATATCCTCTTCCCACATTATCTAGAGTCATTCCGGGATATTTCTGGCTTTCTAGTCCATAGTCCCTACCAGATTTAGCTGCTTGTTCTTTCAATGCTTCAATCTCTTGCTTGTGCTTTGCATAAAACTGAACATCCTTTTCTTTGGTTTTCCAAAATGAAACTATAGTACTCTGAGCAGATTTTAATGAGTAATAACTATCAGTATTAAGAGCATCTGCTATAGACATTCCAGAATTAACATCAGCTTTAACCTTCTGTAACATTTTATTAGTGAGTGGCTCTGTAAGATACTCTAGATACATATCATTTTTAAAGTTTAAGTTTTCAAATATCTCAACTGGTTCGTCATTCCATACGTTTTCAACAATTGCCATCTTGCGATTAATATCTTCAAAAGCCTTATACAAATTTCCTAATCCTAAATCAAGAACATTGTCCTTAAACTTTCTGAAGTCAGTAAAAATTAAAAAATTATTATTTGACTCATCTACTTTTAATAAAACTTCAGCTAAAGATACTAAAGATTGAGTAGTACCAGTATCATCGTCTACTAAAAGATTATTAAAATAATAATTAGATATATCTTTTACGATTGACGATTGTACACCCCATGACAGAAATTCTCTATGAGCTTTGTTAGCCCTAACAAAAGTATGGTATGGATTTTTAATAGCCTTACGCATTTCACTAGTCGAATCATGCAACTTCCAAGAACTAAATCTAAAATCAATTCCCTTTCTCTTTGCTTCTATTGTTTCCGGGTCAGTCGGGTCTTGAAAATCCCATAAATAATCATGAGAAACTTCGTGATTTCTAGTCCCTGAAATATTACTTAAAACATAAGTAGGGTCAGTCATCTGAGTCACTCTTACCAGTGTGCGCCTATCATCCCGCAATTTTTGAGAAGTAATAGATGTTTGATTTGAGATATCAGAAACGATTTGCTCAATACCTTTAGCATCATATTTATCTGTAGAGAATTTTAATGTACGATTGTGTTGGTTATTATGCAGTTTGACATGAAGAGCATTGATAGCCTGCCAAAATAAAAATTTCATGAAGGCATCAGAAGTTTCTATTGGAAGTTCTTTTTTTATTTTATCTAACTCTTGGTTATAATTTTCCACCATCCACGAAGGGTCTTGTAAGTTTGACGCGGGTGTAAATACTCTAGTATCAACGTCAACAATATTTTCTACAGTTTCTACAGCTTCTTCTCTGATTTGAATTATCTGTTTAGATAAGTCTTGTTTAGACATTCTTTCCCGTACTGCACTCTCAAGTATTTTGTTTTCGTCTATGCTTTCAGACTCGTCTAACATTTCTGCGTATTCCCTAATTAAAACCTTATACTCATCTGAAAATCTTGTTTGTTGTTGCCGGAAGTTTACAGTTGCATTATGCAAGTCTTCGGTGTTTTTATTACCTTCTATTATTAGTTGTTGTTTCTCTAACCAAGCTTGACCAGAGCGTTGTGAATCTTCTTCTAAACTAGTAGTAAGAAGATTAATTAACGGAGTATTCTCTTTCATAAAGCCAAGAATTTCTTCTGTCTTTATTTTTGCTTTGTCATCCATTCCTTTTAACCACGGAATAACTTTTGATTCTCTTACTTCTTCAGCTTTGACATCTCCATTATTTATCCAACCGGTAATTAAATTATTCCAGTGATTGCTGTTGTATGCTTTCTGAGGGTTGACTGCTTCTATTAATAGTGTAGGTAAATTATATCTAAAGTTACCGGGGGATACTATCAAGTCACTATAATCTTTCTTTAGTTGTTCTTTTCTTTCATCTTTAGGCGGCACATCTTTCCTACCCTGATACTTTGTTACAACATCAGGTTTCAATGAAGAAGTAATACTCATCTCTCCGAAGTGAGGATTCATAGCCTCTTCAAATAGTTTATTAATCTTACCATCTTTTGAAAAAGTCTGCATTAATTTCTTGATATAGGCAAAGAATTTTTCTATTACCCCTTTAGGTTTGTTATCTTCTAAGAACCAAGAGGCAAACTCCTCTGATAGTATCTCTTCAACTTCAGAATCACTCAAGTCTTTGTTACCTGCTCTCAGTCTAACCGCATTGAATGCCGTCTGCTTTCTTTTTTCTTCAGCGAATAGGTCTATGAATGCATGGAATGTTTCATGAGGCAGGGTTGTTTCTTTAGGATTCTCTACGAATTGTATTATATTATCTCTATAAGAACCCCAAGCCATGTTTCCTTCTGGAGTAAATATCTCTTTGACTTGTTCTAGCTTTCCTTCTCTAACGATTTTAAGGAACAGCGGAATCTTACTGGCTTGTTTAACAGCTTCCTCTGAAGAAATTCTTTTTTCTGATAAGCTAGAGAATTCTTGTGTCTGCCATTTTTTTTCTCTAGCATCTAAAACTTTCTTACCTTCATTGGTCTTTAAGTACTCTTCATATTCTTCAAGTACAGGCTTAGGTCTCCAAGTTTTATATTTTCCAGCTACTGCAGATAATAGAGAGGTGCGCGGCTTTCCGTCCTTATCTAGCTTATCATCAGTTTTAAATACTCCATAGTCTCTAGAGTTATTACTGCCACCATAAACAGCTTCGCTTCTTCTGATGTGAGGTCCTCTAAATATTTGCGGAACAGCTTTCTTTTCTCTAGGTTCTTGAGCATAGTTTAAAGTAACCGTACCATATGTTCCGTTCTTTATATCAAAACTAGCTGCGGGAATAACACCAATTTCATAAGGCTCGTTTGGAAATAGTTTTCTAAATTGTTGAAACGTAAGACCAGCAAATTTCTCATTAATGAAAGGACGAGGAAACTTCTTTGCTTTTTTATCATCTGGATTATAAAGAAGTTTTACTGAGTCTATAGGAGTTCCGTCTATATAAATATTCTTAGTATGATAATCCATGCCTTGATATTTAGTAGTATCTTCTAACAAAGGCATCGTTTCTGATTCAGAAGTAACATTCATCATTCGAGACCTATAGCTATCCAGCTCATCATAGTTTTGATGTGGTTTTAAAAGACTAACAACATAATTATTTTTAGTATCTGGATTTGATTCGATTGCTTTTATCTGTCTATTAAGCAACAGCATCTCTGCCTTTAGCGGGCTATCGCTTGTTACTTTGTTAATGACAGCGGCGGGAATAGCTACAGCAATTTCAGATACTGCTTCGAGCGCTATGTCTCCCCATCTCCATTCATTGAGTCCATATCTTTCAGTGAGCTCATCATGCACATTCCATTGTGCCATAGCCTCACCTCCGCCACCTCCAATTGCCTGAACTCCTGCTTCAAGCGCTAGACTAACTGCTTGTGCGGCATTGACATTGCTTCCTTTATTAACGGCACGCTTAACTATACCACTATATATATGACCAGCCAAGCTTAATGAAATCATATCAAATATCATTATAGGAATGCCCCTTTGTTTGGCTATCTCTTTTGTTTTTTCGTGCCACTCTTCATCTGCAAATTGTAATCGTATTGCTTCCCTGTCCTTTAAATCAACACCAGATTCTGTTAACTGTTCTCTTATAACATTATAATACTCAATCATGTATGAACCCCTGCCGATGACTGGAGAGGTTGCAACACTTGCTTGCCAACCTTTCATCCATTTAGCTAAGAAGCTTCTAGTCATAGCCATCTCTGTAAGAGTTGGTGCATATTGAGCCAAGGATTCAAAGATAACACTAGAAGTAGCTTTAGGATTTACTACAGTAAGATAAAGAGCCTCGCCTAAACCACCCGCTTCCATTATATTTTGAAGTTGTTCGGTTACTGATGAATGTCTTTCGGGTATCATGAATTCAAGCTGTGCTCCGAGAACAATAGCATCTATTTGTGCATTGAATACAGTTCCTATTTGATTTTCTATTCTTGTTATAAGTTCTTGGTCTGGGTTAGCTGCGTTTTTTGCTTTGTCTAATTCAGACACCCACATTCTAATTTGTCTTTCATCATTATTCTGCCAGAAATTTGTTATTGCTCTAACACCACCAACAGCTAAGTCATTCATTGTTTGTTGTAAGAAACTATAATCTTTCTCTTCTATTCCTTGACCTTGAAGTTCTTGTTCTACTTTCTCTGCAACTTTTGGCTCTACCCATTTTGAAATATTCTCTCTGCTAAACATATAATTCTCATTGGGTACATACCCAGAAAATTCTTTAGCTGGGTCTCTAACTATTGGCGGGTGTTCTAGTTCCCATTTAGCTTTGTGTGCATCTTGTTCCGCTTTAAACTTAGCTTTATTTTCTTCATAGTCTGTTTGAAACTTAGCCTTATTTTTTTCATACTCTAGCTGAAACTTAGCCTTATTTTTTTCATACTCTAGCTGAAACTTAGTTTTTTCTTTTTCTTCTTTAGCTGGCTGATAATATTTTTCAAAGTCTTCGTTCTTATAATTCTTAGAAAAGAAATCTGCTTCTTCTATTGTTGAAAAACGTACAGCATTGCCACTCTCTTTAGCTGCTGCTAGAGCATCAAAATTATCATCATATGTGGTATAGGTATTGTCTTCTTTATTTAATACCTTATTGGGAAACACCCAAGCTATTCCGTCATCATCTATTTCTGCAGATAATAGGTGCGTACTAATACTATCATCAGCATTACGCTCAGGCATAGGATATTTTTGGGGGTTGTTGATTCTGTCCACGAACTGGACATCTTGATATTCCTGTAATACTTTAGGAATATTTGCAGACCAATCGGTCTTAGCAATTACTTTTTTTCTTGCTGATGCTCTAGGATGTGCCATGTTAGAATCCTAAACGGTTCAACTGACTATCTAATAAAGAAGGACCTCTGTTCCATCTTTCAAATTCTCTTTCTTCCTCTCGTTCTTTACCACCTAAAAAATAATTATATATAAATGTTCCAGCTAGTGGTACATTCTTAACGCTTTTCCATTCTGGGTCAATTTCTTTATATTCTCCGGTCATTGTTTCATTCACCCACTCAGCACCACCGCTAAATTTAAAGGCATCTTCAACCATGTTCAGCCAAGGTCTTGTTGGAATTCCAACAATTGAACTAACAGTACCAGAAATATCTCCTTTGTCTATAAGCTTGTCCATTGCATATTTATTAACACCCATAAGTTTCCATATCTGTTCTACTGCTTCATCAGACATGTCATACTCTCTACCCATCATCCAATCTTTAACTGCAGATGAACTCATGCCACCAGCTATGAAATAAGTACCAAACCTAAGTAGGTTCTTAGCGCCTTCTGTTCTTCTACCGGGAGTCTTCATTAATTTAAAAGCGTCCCTTCTCATAACATCCAGTTGTTTTACAGTGAATGTTTTTAACATATAGAAAGCCCTTCCATTTGGATTTTGTAGATATTTAACTGGCATCTCTGATAAAGATATAGGCTGCATATCAGCTAATTCATGCCATAATAATAACCTTACATGTTCATTGTTTATATCCTTATTTTTAAGGGCTGTGACTAACTCTCCTAAATCATCTTCAAAAGCTGGCAGCCATTTTTTCTTAAACTCTGCTAACTTTTTAGGCTTAGAAACTAAGTTACTATATTTAAGAAATGCTGCGTTGAGTATTGTTTCTTTACCTATTCTATCTACTGTAGTAAATCCACTCCATTTAAAAGACTGTCTCATCCACCATGCAGTTTTTGTATTAGAGGCAAACTCTTCTGCTATGTCTAAAAAACCATAATCTTTTAATGATACTTTAGGTGCTTTTGATAAATGTTTAGTTGGTAATACGCTAGTAAAGAGTGCTTCAACCGTTTTTAATAAGTTTCCTGTTTTATATGCAGCCAAGAAAGTATCGCCAAGCTGAGTCATCGCAGATACTGGATTACCTAAGACCATAGAATAAGAAATATTCTTAACATTCTGAACCCATTTATCAGGAGACATTTCTCCCTCTATAAATCTAACTCTTAATAATTTTGATAGCTCATCTACTTCAACTTTGTCACCAATTTTTCCTACATTACGCAGCTCTTCTACAAGAGCACCAATAGATTTATCTACATCTGCACCAGACGCTAACGAATTTTTATGCCATGCCGTACCAAAGAATTTAACTTTCTCTGTTTCATTTATAACCCTTGTTATATATTTATGTAAAGATACTTCAGGAGTACTATAAAATTGTAAAAGTTCTTTGGTTATTAAATCAATCTTTCTTTGTTGTCTTATTTTTGTAGTTCCAGAACCAGTAGTAAAATTACTTAACAAAAATTTATTTATTACATTGCCTCTTTCTGTTAAAGTAAGTTCCTTCTTACCGTTCTTTTCTTTTGCTCTATCTAATAATTTATCTATTGCTGACCTTTGTTCCTTATTTAAATATTTTTGTAAGCCAGTTAAATCTACTACATCACGAGGAAAATAATTTTCTATGAATCCAAGATTAAGCCCAGCATCTTTTGCTTCTTTATGTAGAATATTTAAGAGTTCCTGTGTGGCTTTAAAATCATCCAATAATTTTTCGTTGTTATGTAAAACCGCTTCAACTGTTTTGAAATCTCCGTTAAAAAGAGCAATCTCTATAACACCTCTTTCATTTTTCTTTAGCTTATTTAATCCTTTTAAAAATGGCTCTACTGTAGTGAAAGCTTCATGTGCTCTTGAGTGTTGATTGTAATCTAATTTTCTTAACCTATGCCATAGAGACGGGTTTATATCCTTTACTCTTGTACTAGTAACACCTAGAAGGTCTTCTACAAATTTACCAGCTTTGAATCCTGTATCTCCTCTAACATACCCTAGATGTTCAAAATATGCTTCAGTTTCTTTTTTGTTGGGTATTCTAATTTTTCCTTTTCCGGCTGCTTCAACCGCCTCTCTAAGAATATCATCATTGATTCCCAGCATATTATTAATTTTAGGAAAGATATCTCCAACAGGAACATCCTTTTGAACTGCTTCCCAAACCATATTAGTATAAATATCTATAAGCTCTCCAGCTGATTTGGTTTGTTGAGCAACTAGTCTTTTAGCTTTGAATTTCTTATATGATTTAACTGCTGTACGACCAGACAAGACTAAAACAGGAGCTGCGACAGCCCCAAAAACGGTATATTGTCCTGTAGCTTTCCAATCTATCTGACCAGTTTCAAGAAGGCTTTCACCCGCTCCATATTCAAAACCGAGCGCTCCTCCTATAAGTGTCATACCTGTTTTAGTTTTACCTATAGGAAAGGCAGACGTAGGTGTGCTTAGGACACCTAAGAAAGTACCGCCAATTTCTGCTTTAGTTTTTTCGTGTTCTTCTTTGCTTAGATTAGGATACTTCCTAGCTATATTCTCATCAAAAAGTTCTAAGAGTCTAATCCTTCTAGCATCCGGAGACATGTCTTCCCATTTAGGCATCTCAGGATTATCATAACCATATAGTTCTTCGGCACTTCGCCATTCAAATCTACCTACACCTTCTGGTCTCTCTTTAGAATATCTATGATGCCACCCGCCTATAGGAAATTTAGCGTCAATGAGCATCGCCCAGTTCTGAACATCTGATTTTGTTTTATCAAAGCCATACCAGAACGCACTCTCTTCACCGTCACCTTCACCACGTTTTGTAGCTTCTTTTAGAGCAGATTTTCGGTTAGAGGCAATCCTATCATACATGGCATCGTGTGTATTATAAACAGTGCCGGTCTGCATTATTTTTTTATACTCGTCTTCGCTTAAACTTTCTATAAAGCGTTCTTGATTAGCATCTGTCATGTTATGAAAATTTCTCTGCTTTCTTTCCAGTTCTGATTCAGATGTAGATATTTCATTACTTTTATTTGATTTGTCATTATAATTTTCTATTGAAGAGAAAAAATCTCCATAATACTCTGCCTCAATATCCGGTTCTTCGCTTTGCAGTAAAGAATCGTTTACGACTTGAGAACTAGAATCATCCTTATTATAAGAATCTATTGAATCAAATATATCCATAACTTCTTTTTATTGTTATAATGTTTTTAAAAGTTCACACGCTTCTGCGTTACCACCTTCACATGATTTTTTTATTTTTGCTTTTTTAAAGTTTGCAAGTAAGTCATCAGTAAGCTGTCCCCAAGATTTACCTTCGTTTCCTTTCTTATTTTTCTGTGCTCCTATCCCAGCTATGATATCAGCTACAGTAAAGTCTCGTCCTCCATCACTCCAGATTACAGTAGTTTCATCAAATGTTGTTGTATCCGCACCAACCTTTTTTTGTATGCCGAGCCACGTTTTCTCCAGCCATGAATCTCCTTCTTGATTTGTTATAGCCGTCTGTAATATTTTACTTACTACATTAGAAGCTGTTGGAAGGTTAGTTTTATATTTATTAGCAAAGAATAATATCTGGTTTTCAAAATATGCTCTATAATAATCACTATCTTCAAGGATACCATAATAGTCTTGTTCGTCTAAATAGCGTTTAGCAAAAATTTGAGCTTCTTTTACACCTATAGTTCTATGTGACAAAGACTCCTCATCTTGAATCTCTTCAGTTGTTATTAGATTACCATTAATATATTCATCTAATTTACTAACAAGTCTACCATCAGCATTACTAAGTTGTAAATCTTCCATTACTATTGCAATAGTATTTGCAATATGGTCGGTCATCTTTGTACCTTCTGGATAATCCATCGATGCAATAAGAGCGTCCCATTTAGTAGGTCTTAGTTCATAATCGTTTTGCAACCAATTTATCCTTTCAGCTTGATTCTGCATATCAGCAGTTCCTTTATCTTCTGCTGCTTCAGTAGGATATACAATCTCTTGTCCTAAAATTCTATATTGTGGTAACTGTGTACCAACAGCAGTAGTTATAGAATCTGCAGGATTGTTTGTTTTTATAGCTTCCATTTTAACAGATATAGGTGTATTCTCACCAGACTTATTATTAGCAGCTATCTCACCATCTGGAGTTAACCATCTATTAACTGTGTATTCAAAAGTTGTACCTTTATTTGCATCAGCGGGGTCATCCCAAGGCTCAGTAGATAATATTTGATATCCTTCTAATGCAGGATTGTTTTTTATATCTACACCTGTTCCTGTAGTCCCATCCGGTGTAGGTACATAAACAGTCTTCTCGTATCCTCCACCCTCTGCAGATGTAATAACTTCTAATTTCTTTTCTTTCTTAGAATGATTGTATAATCTATGAGCCTCTGCTAAACTTGTCTTAGATTCTGCAATAGCTTCCGGTGTTCTAGTCTTATCTTTTCTTCTATAAGTAGTAGTACTTTCTGGTACGTCAACACTAGCGGCTGCTTCCGCTTCATTCTTTGCAAATACTTCGGGTCTAAAGAATTTATTAAATATTCTGCCTGAAGTAGTTATCGTACTTCCATCATCTCTTACATTAGTAAGACCGTATTGTGCAGGAGTGTATACTGGTTCTTCGCCTGCGAAAATCATTGGGTGGTAAAGGTCTGGCTGCATAGTTACTGCTTTCATATACTCTTCTATATTTTCATGACCACCTAAAAGCTGTTGACCTTTAGCCGTGCCCGGACCTCCAGCACTTTCAATCTGTCTAATTAAATCTTTATCAGCTATATATTTTTTATACTCTTCGGTATATTTTGTTTTAACAGTATCACTTCCAGTCTTACCATCAAGTTCTTTCATTCTTTCTATTATAGCTAAATCAGCTTCCTTAGCGCCTTTGTTAACACCTTGTGCAAAAGAACCAACTACATCAAAAAAATCTAATGACATTATACAGCCTCCCCTGAAAACTCGCCCATTTGTGATAATAAAGATTGAGGCAGATTATTATTAGGTTTCATTCTTTGAGTATCCTTTTGTATATCTCCCATCATATCTTCTTCTTCTTCCCAGTTATCGCCATCACTATCCAATGTAGCATCAATGCCAGCCTTATCAGCTAACCACATAACAATAATAATCGTAGGCTCTATTAGTAATAACATCAAATCCGGAGACCACTTTCCCTCCTGAAATCCTTTGAACAATATTACTTGTACAATCATTTCAATTGGTTCACCATCTCGAAGAGAGTTTAATAACTGTTCATGGTTATCTTCATCTGTTAAATTCATAAAGATATTCTTTAGCGCCTCTTCTTCTGTATTGAATTCAGGAGGTGATTCCCATGACCGCGGGTTCTGTGGGTCTGAAGTTAGTGAAGAGCCCGGAGTTGGTGCATCAAACATATCCACACCAGCTTTCTCATAAGCTTCTGCCATTTCTATATTTCCGGTATTCTCTGCCATATTAAGCTACTCCAAATTCGTGTTCAGACCTTCTTATTCTATCTATAGCCGCAAGAAGACCTAATTTATTAACATCATAAACATCTGTTCCTATTCCTACTTGACCTCTACTACCTCCAGCTGTTGTATCATAAGATGTTAGTGCGGTTGTATCATAAGCATTATATGGTATTTGAACACCTTCATCACCATAACCTCCTGTTCCTTTTAAGGCTGAGTATATTTGTGTACCCTTTCTTAGTTTATCTACCCAAGAAGTTTCTGGTTTCTTTCCACCATATTCAGTATCCATACGCTTATCAAGTATGCTACTATAAGGGTCATAGTTTGCAGCATCAATATCAACCTGTTTAAAAACATCATCATATGGTTTTGCATCAAAGGTTGTTCCTGCTTTACTAGCTGCGGCTCTATCAGCCCAATAGTTAGTACCTGCTAAATTTTTATTTAATTGTGTTTCTGCATATCCATAAGCATTACTACTTCTTCCCATCATTTGAGTACCTGTTGGTGCACTGCCTGAAATCATTCGTCCATCTTTCATATAAAAATTTCCTGCTCCACTCTTATCAAATTGACTAAAAGATTTATTTATTGCATTAGTATTTGTCCAGTTCTCATATGCACCACCCAACTTCTCAGAAATAGTATTACCGGATAGATTACTCCAAGCATGACTAAATCCACCTGCAGCAGCTCCTAATAAAGCGCCACTTGCTTCACCAGTTGTAGCGAAACCAACAAGAGCGCCTTTGGCTATCTGTCCCCATACACCATAAGCAGACCAAAGCTGACCAAAGCCGGGAATAAAATTCATGGCTATATTCGCAAAAGGTCCGAGTTTCTTCATCCCCTTGCTAAGTTTCTTAGCCCCCTTCTTTACTCCATTCCAAACTTTTTTGGCTGCCTTACCCACGGATTTGACTACCTTCTTGACTACCTTAGTAACCTTCTTGAAGACATTCTTAACCTTCTTCCATGTTTTGCTAAACCATCCCATACCTTATCTCCTTATTTGTTCCAATTATTAAAAATGGATACAGCCATTTCTCCAAGTGCGGCAATACTCTTTCTTTTTCCTTCGTCCGTGGCAGCCTCATTTCCTAGTGCCGCGATACCTAATCTAGTTTTTGAATCTTCATCTGTCATCGCCATCTTAGTAGCCCAGTCAGCCGCATCTCTCATCTCTTGCCACATAAAAGTGAGCGCCTGATTAGACATATTGAATGCATTCATCGCATTAGCTTGGTTAACCGAGTTCTGTCCTGCGGTATTGGCAGTATTCAGTTGCCGTCTCCAAGTAGCATTCGATTGATTTATTGCTGTTTGATTCTGTGCATTGAACTGGTCTCTATTAAAACCTAGCTGTGAATTGAATTGGTCTATCTGAGAACCTATCTGTGCATTTAGCTGAGATGCTTGCATAGAGTTACCAGCATCTAGTGCAGCCCTCTGCTGTGCTAACTGTGTATTAAATTGACTTATTGAATCACTTCTGGTAGCATTGCTAGTATCTACTTGATTCTTTAAATTTGCCATGAAGGTATTCACTTGTTGTTGATTTGCAGCATTGAATTGCAATGATGCATTAGCAGCCGCTTGGTCAGACAACATATCTTGTTGTACATTCTGAGCATTAATCATAGCAGCTTGTTGTGCATTGGATAAGTTCGTCATGTCCATCTGTAGAAAAGCTTGTGCATTTGCTACTTGTGCTTGTTGATTATTACTTAAATTTGCTAATCCCATCTGTGAAGTATTGACAGCATTCTGTAATATTGTTTGTTGCTTATTACCTAAATTAGTAAGTTGTAGAGTCTGTATAAACTTACTATTAGCCATCGCCTGTTGTTGTGAGTAGGATACATTAGTCATATCCATACCTATATTAGCTTGAGCATTTTGAAGAGCGGCTTGTTGTTGATTACTCAAGTTCTGCATAAAGGTTGCTTGTTGAGTCTTTGCATTCTCTTGAGCTATAGGCAGAGCAGACTGCACAATAGCGCTCATGATGGCTTCTCTAGCTACCGTAGACTTACCCATTCCTCTAGCAGCTAAGACACCCTCAGCGGCTTCTAAGGCAGGTTTAGCCCATACAGGAACTTTATCTGCCCCAGTAGTTTTTAATAGCTCTTCTACTTGCTTAGACATTAGCGCTTCATCTGGAGTAGTTCCAGTAACAGCACTGACAATAGAAGCCGGTGATAAAGAACCAACAACATTACCAGCCAATGCTCCTGTCATAGCGGTAGAGTCTGTAGCTGCAGTCGCTTGGGCAGCTGTGCCTGCCTGACCGACAACTTGTCGAGTTAATCCTGTGGCTTGTTGACCTGTGGCTTGCGCGGCAGTACCGGCAACATTCGCACCATAAGTCCCAGCCTGTACTTGACCCGGTTGAGCAATTGCAGTTGTCGCAGCAGGAGTCACACTACCAAGAGTTGGTGCAGCAACAGTTCTCCCGCCAACAGTTGTTGGAACACCCATACCAGAAGTACCTAAAATTTCTCCTGCTTGTTCTTGTTGTGTTGTATATGTTTGTTTTCCAGCAGTGGGTATCTTAGGGTCAGTTAAACTCTCAATTACCTTTTTTCCCGTAGCCGTATCTTTATAATAGCCGGGTTTTGATTCTTCTGGAAGTGGTGTTCTCTTTGCCATAATTTATTCCTTTTGTTATTCTTTTTTTCTGCTCTTATTAAACATTGATAAAAAAGCTGCCTTTGCTGTTCTAAGTTGTTGAGCTTTAAAATCCAAATCAGTTAGTTGTTTATCTAAATCAAACACATGGTTAAGATATAAAATTGAATCACTCTCTAAAGAACTTACATCTATTTCTTCACCGTTAACTGTAACTATATTTGTTGTTTCTTTCTCTACAACTTTTTCTTTTTTTGCCATGTTATACTCCTTATATTAAAAGGAGTATTATAGCATACTTTTTGTAATTTGTCAAGTTTTTTATTTTCCTTTTGCTAGCTGTGCGCCAAAGTAAAACTCTATAATCATCGTAGCCCATCCAAAAATTTCGTCCATCTTTAATACTGAGCCAGCCTGTATCTCTATGTACTCTATTATGTCTGGTGTAAACTGTATACCAAAGAAACTAAATCCTTCTACAGTATTAGGTATTACTGTTGGCACATTAAAGAACACCGGAGCTACCTGAGTAAATATAATTAGCGCTAGTATTACAAATATAATTACTCTTCTATTGAGTGCAGCCATAGGACTCTCTTTGTCTGCTTTATCTCTAGCTTGGTTTATAGAATCATTGCGTGCCTGCAAGTTCTGTATCATTAGCTTTTGGTTTTCTGCTGCTGCTTGACTTTTTAGTGCAAACAACTTAGCAACAAAGCCTAGAGCTATTGGTGCTATATTTGTTAAAAATCCTATCATACTGCTATCCTCATTGCTTCAAGAAGTCCAATCTGAGTAACAATATAGAAACCAATAGCGCCATAGACGCTCCATTTAACTTGTAACATACTATTGTTAATCTTTTGAATACATTTATTAGTGTCCTCAACACGACTAAACAGTTTGTTTATTTGCGTGCTGTGTTTGTCTAATGTCTGTTCCACTCTAATAATTCTCTCTTCCATAGTTATCCTTACTTGTTTAAGCCAACTGCACTACCTGTAAGTATTGCACCAAAAGCTAAGTGAAATAACCCACCACCCATTAAGGTGAAAGGTGAGTGTTGAGCTGTGAGCGTTTTCATTAAGTCCAACTGAACAAGTACCTCATCTGTAGCATTTATTATTTTCATAAATTCA
>Ga0098061_1000416_pt1 | contig 20163 bp, 34 predicted proteins | sample 22_taG_FD_92579 | JGI IMG/M metagenome (GOLD analysis project Ga0098061, IMG submission 92579) | Marine viral communities from the Subarctic Pacific Ocean - 22_ETSP_OMZ_AT15343 metaG | ecosystem: Environmental > Aquatic > Marine > Oceanic | place: Subarctic Pacific Ocean | collected 2015-01-20
CAATTCTTCGGACAGAATGATAAGCTCGTTGCCATTTGCTTATGTAGATAGCCCAAGCAGTACCAGCGAGCTAACCTATGCGATAGAGTTCAGGTCATATACTGACGAGGCTACTATTTCTGTTCAGCAAGACGGAACTGCTGCTGCGATGAGTTTCTTAGTGCTTATGGAAATAGACGGTACATAGGAGTATAAAAATGATACCAGTAAACGTAACAGATATTATCGACTGGAAGTATGAAGGGCAAGCTAGATTTACATATCAAGGCGATGGCGTGCAGCTAGGAGAACATCAGAACGGAGATGATGCTTGTTTTGGTTTGAATTGGTTGGACGAAAATATAGATGAGCCATCCCAAGCAGATGTAGATGGCTGGCGTGATGATGCTGTTGAGGCTTATAAGTGGGATGATGTAAGAGAAAAACGTGATATCCTGCTGGCTAAATGTGATTACGTGATGATGGCAGATTTTCCTTTAGAGGATAAGTCAGACTGGGAAGCATACCGACAAGAACTAAGAGATATACCACAGGACTATGATGATCCTGATGATGTGGAGTATCCAGAGGAGCCAGCCTGATGAGAACTAAAAGCCAATATAAATCTCAAAAGCGTGAGGACAAAAAACGCAATAAGCGTGGAATGCGTGTTGGTTCAAGGTCGGTATTTACTATACTGAAAACAATAAAAAACAGAGTGGAGTATCTAAATGAGCCAAGCTGATGAGCGAACAACAGAACAACAACGCATGGATAGATGTAGCTATAAGCTGTCTGGTAATTGTGATTGTACTATTTTCTGCGTGGAACACGATAGCAACAATCAGAATAAACAAACAGATGGAGATGAATAAGGCGCATCTTTGTTTTATAACGGATTTTATGTTTGGTCCTGTTCCTCCTGAAAGTCAAGAGGAATTGTGCGATATGTTACGTAAGGACATTTATAACGCTTTAACACAAAAACCCTGATCTCGAATGTCAGGGTTTTTGCCTTAATGTAAACTTGTTGACCCATATATCAAGCAAAAGTCTTATTGCTTGATATTGTATATAATTATACTACGATATGGAAATTCGTAAGCAGGATCTAGCGTTTATAATGGCGCAAGAGGGGTTTAGTCGGAAGGCATACGCTGACGGTGGAGGTGGGCGTTATTCTATAGGATATGGAACAAGAGCGAAAGATGCACATGAAATTATATCTATTGAGGAAGCTGAGACAAGATTGCGTGATGCGCTGGAACACTTTGCGCAAGGCTTGGAACAGAAACTGGTTTTCGAACCTACGCCCGACCAACAAACGGCTTTACTATCGGCGGCCTATAATCTTGGTGTGGGTGGGATTAGTAAAATTACTATCGCGTGTAATTCAGGCGAGTTTAGAGATGCTGCAAGAATGCTTAGACTCTACGATCACGCTGGAGGTAAGCAACTCGCAGCTCTCACCAGACGAAGAGAAGCCGAAGCAGGACTATTATGGCAACCCGGACCTGTGGTGGTGGATAATGAAATGAATAGAGGCAATCCACGCACTCAATACGCTAGGGTTGTACACCTGGTAGAACAAAACGCATCTATTGATACTTGGGTAAAGGTAGCAAGAGAAGCCTACGAGGCACGTAGTAGCGTGACGGCATCATATGATGACGCAGGTATTGGCAACCTAGATGACCGTACAGTTATATTGCATGGGAAACACGAAGGCGCAGAACAGTGGTTTCAGCAGTATTATCCAGGAGTTAAGGTAGTAAGAGATCAAAGTCCTACTCCTGATCCTGACAAGCCGTCTATAGAGCCGACAAGCCACGCTCTGTGGGGCTTGCATGGGTCTGCTGATGCTTGTTGGGGACATGGTAGCGAAGCTATACCTGCCATACCTGCGATGGTGAAGGAAGCCAAGATCGAAGCGTTTAAGATATTGTCCACCGAAAGTCCTGATACGATTGAGCAAATGCGCAGGATCAATCCTAATATGCACTTTGTAGTTAGGGCTATGTGGCAACCTTCTGCGGAAAATAATACTGTAGATGATTTTTTACAAGCTACCTATGAGGACGTAAAGAAACATTATCAGGCTGGGGTTAGGATGTTTGAGATACATAACGAACCTAACTTGCATGTTGAAGGGCATGATATTTGCTGGAGAAACGGTGGTGAGTTTGCTGCTTTTCTGAGGCGTGCTGCTGGTGAGTATAGAAGGGCGTGTCCTGAGGTACAAATAGGATGGCCTGGGCTATCTCCAGGCGATTATATTCCCAATATTAGGACTGCATCTATGCCGTTCTGGCAGCAGGCTGTAGCGACTGGTGTGGTAGACGAGTGTGATTGGATCGGAGCGCATTGCTACTTTACCAATCACGATGAGATGCGTGGAAATGCAGGGCATTACTATCGCAATTATTTACGTGGCAATAAACCGATACTTATCACTGAATTTTCGAACCCTAAAGAGGGTGTTGGTGCGGATGTAAAAGGCAACCAATACGTTATGTATGTGAATAGTTTAGATCCAATAGTACATTCAGCATACGCATTTATAGCAACAGCAAGCGGTAATTCTTTTCCGCATGAAGTATGGACAGGAACACCAATTCCGTATATAGTAGGTGGTCGACCTAATAATGGAACAGAACGATAGGGAAATACTTAATAGAATACGTAATCATATAAAAGTACTTAATCATAGTTCAGAACGCATGGCGAATGACCATGCACGTATGGCAAACAGCATGGACGACTTGGAGGATGATGTGGGTAAACTTAGTGAGCGTGTTAGTGCAATAGAAACAAATATACAGTGGTTGATGCGACTAGTAATGGTTGTATTAGGATCTGTATTAGCACTAGTGGGTAAAATATTCGCAGTCTAATATATGCCAATAACTATTCCTAGTTTAGAGCCTTCGGTGTCGCCAGGCTGTTATTTCACTCGCCTGGATTACACTTCTAAGTGGGAACAATACTTCCTACTGATCAGTGATATACATTTTGATGCTAAAGGTTGTAATAGAAAACTAATCCGTAAACATTTGGAACAAGCCAGGGTGCGTAACGCACCTGTTTTTATAATAGGTGACTTACTTGACTTGATGGGTGGTAAGTTTGATCCCAGAAGTGCCAAGCACGAGCTGCGCCCTGAGTATGCTATGGATGAGGACTATCTTGGCAATGTGTGTGAGGATGCTGCTAACTTTTTAGCTCCATACGCAGAGAACTTAGCCCTGATTAGTATGGGCAACCATGAGTTTGAGTATCGTCGTAGGCATGAGATAGATCCACTAACTATTGTAGCAACGCACCTCAAGATAAAGACTGGCGTTGCTCCAACCATAGGACCATACACAGGCTGGATACAGTTCAAGCTAAAGTATGCTAATGGTGGTAGGCGTAAGACTGTTAATATGAAATATCATCATGGTGTAGGAGGCAATGCGCCTGTAACTAAGGGTGCTATCCAGAGTAACCGAAGTGCTGTAATGTGGCCGAATGCCGACATTATAGTGCGTGGGCATATACACAATAGGTTTAGTATGTCAATGCCAGTCGAGACTATTAGTAGTCAGGGTAGGCTAATGACCGATCAGGAACGTATCTATCTCCAGACAGGTTGCTATGTGTCTGATGTTGAGGATGGCAACAGTTGGTCTAGTCGTAGAGGATTTGGTGTACCTGCGATGGGTGGCTACTGGCTAAGACTCTATAATGAAAGCCTAACCGAGAATACTGTCAATGTACAGTACCAGGCGATCCCTACCGATTAAGTCTGTATGGTAAAATACCTGCATCACGTTATGCACTAACCTCCACGTAGTGCGTGTGATGCCTCCTTTGCACAACGCCTGGTTTTGCCAGGCGTTGTCTTGTTTATAGTATAATGACAATACCATCCGTAGCGTCAGGCGTAAGCGGATGACGAATATAAACCAACATACAAACAAATACACCTGACTATACTAGCAATCTATCACTTGCACAGAAATGTTGAACGCCTGACGCACTCGCATGTCCTCGTTGTAAATATTTGACAAACCTTGATGTATATGCTAAACTCCACATTATGAGTAATAAAACGTGGATAGCAGGATATGTATCAGCTAAACTAAAGCAGGACATAATACGCCAGTCTGAATTGGAGGATCGGACGGTAAGCGCAACAGTCAAACGTGCGTTAGAGTTGTATTTAGAACAAGCAAAGGAGCTTACAAGTGGAAAACCAAACAAGGCTAGAGTACGATAGTTCCTGGTGGGAACATGAAGGACGTTTTGAAATCACAAGTAGTCCTTGTGACTATTGTGAGTTAGATATTCAAAACCAGTTGTTGTCTGACGTGGTGGACGGACTGCGGTACTGTGAGGTTTGTTATCAAAAGTTAGTCAAAAACAAAACTATAATAAAGGAGGTAGCAGCATGAGTTATGCTTTCGTGGAGTTAGGCGGTTATCCTGATACACATTATGTAAACCTAAATGAGATTACTTATACTCGTTATTGGTATCGTGATGACGTTAGGGTGCTGAATATACGTTTTACAAGCGGTGATAGCACTGATCTGTTCGGTGATGACATCGCATTGTTTGAGTCTGGTATGCGTGAAAGCAATACAGTAATCGAGATGCCAGAGGACGACCCAAAAACACTAGATCCAAATACACTGTCTAATTTAGCCAGGAAATACTTTGAAAAACTAAGGGTTTCGGTATGAATAAAGAGGATAGAGTATTCGATGTAATTGGTATGTCACCGAGAGACGACAAAGATGGACATAGTTTTTGGGATGAGTTTTTTGCTAAGGGCTACCATTTGCCCCAGCACAAACATGATGCAATGATGGAGCGCAAGAAAAACAAAGTTGATAGACTTGATATTAAAAAGGATAAAAGATAATGACAGATACGACAGTAATCGAGTATGAGGATACACAGATAGTACCAAGAAATGAGCTATATCTAGGCACTATGGTAGCAAGTGGACCAGAGGAAGTTTTATCTATTGCCTCTAAGATAGCTACAACCTTGAAGGATGTGATTGATACGAGGAAGTTATACATAAAGATACATGGTAAGGCATATGTCCAGGTGGAGGGCTGGACGACACTAGGCGCACTGTTAGGTGTTTTGCCTAGAGAGTTATCAGTAGAGGAACAAGACGGTGATATAGTGGCTACTGTTGAGCTTATTAGAGCCAGCGATCAGCAGGTTGTCGGGCGTGGAAGCGCAATGGTGGGCATGGATGAGCCTACTTGGCAGAAACGACCAGCTTATGCTCGCAGAAGTATGGCAGTAACTAGGGCAACAGGCAAGGCTTATCGTTTAGCGTTCTCATGGATTATGAATTTGGCAGGCTATGAGGTCACTCCTGCGGAGGAAATGATGGGCGTGAACTCTGGGCAGTCTAGTGATGTGTTGAGGGATCGGTTCGATAAGCTCTGGAAGGAGTGCAAAGACGAAGGTATTCCAGTCAAAGAGCTAACTGCTGTATCGCCTGATGCGTCTGATGCTGAAATCAAGGCAGCAGGCAAGGCTAATAAACTAGTATTAGACGCTGTTACTGGAGCAGCGTAGTGGGTAGGGTGACACCGACCCAGGAAACGAAAGAGCGTAGTACGTGCATGGTGTGGTGCGTGCTTTTATTCTCCTCATATAGGCAGGTTGTTCAGCAATCAGAGTGTCTGCTTAAGTATAGACAACCTGCCTATATTACAATGTATCACCCACAACCGAGCTAGGAGTGGCCTTAATGAATAAACCCAAATTATGGATACGGCTTTATATAGAATTGTTAGACGACCCTAAGGTAGCTACATTGCCCGATAATCTTTATCGCCTGGCTATTGAGTTGTACTTATTGGCTGGTGAGGTCAATAAGGATGGTCTAATTCCCGACATAAAACACCTAGCCTGGCGTTTGAGAAGGCAAGAGGACACAACGACTGCACTAATTGAACAATTAAAAGAGGCTGGCGTGGTTATCGAGCGCAAAAATAAGCTCATCGTGCATGGGTGGAAAGATCGCCAAGCTCCATTATCGGCACGTGACCGTAAACGACTGCAAAGATGGCGTGATGGTGTCACAAATCGTGACGGAGAGGTGACAAAAGACGCTGACAATAGTGACTATATTAAGAAAGAGATTAAGAGTAAGAATAGAGTTAGAAAAGACAAGAAAAAAACAACTACATTATTTGGACGGATAAATGACTACATTGGATAATCACTTAACAGAGGACACTAATATTCAAGCATGGGATGACAATAATGCAACACGCCCAGAGATCCAGTACGATTATGACAATCAAGCATGGATTAAAGACGGCAAGTATGTTAGGTGCGGTCATCCTGAAGGCATGAAGTGCAGTTGCTATGGACGGAAGCATGAAGGTGAGCGAGCACCTAGTATACACTAGATGGATATTACAACTTTACCAGGATATTGGAAACGAACATACGAAAAAGACCTTAAGCGCATAACCTTATTAGTGATATTAGAAGCATTAGGGTTAAGTAAGGAGCTTATGGATTTCTGGACAGCTAATAATAAAACCCACAAACTGGAAGCAGTAATGGATGCAGTGGAAACTTTATACAAGGCTGGGTTCATCGCAGGTGCTGACCCTCAAGCAAGGTGGGCATGGAACGCCATAATCGAGGACTGGTACACTAATGACTGGCGAGGAGCGCAGGGATCAGCGCCCACACCAGAGCAGTTAATAGAGCATTGCATGTCATGGAGAGCGAAACAAAAGGCTTTAAGTGTTAAGTGGCGATGGCATGGCAACCTTGCAGATGACCAGGCAGGCGATAAGGCAGGCATTAAGCAATATGGTTAAGAGTGACCTAGAGCTAGAGCTAGAGTTCCACATGAAAGCGCTTAATATTAAGAAATGGGAACGTGAATATACCTTTGCCAAACCTAGACGCTGGCGGTTTGATTTTGCTTGGCCCTCTGACATGGTAGCTGCTGAAGTCGAGGGTGGGATCTGGTCAGGGGGTCGTCATGTCACTGGCAAAGGTTTTCAACTAGATTGTGAAAAATATAATCATGCTACATTATTGGGTTGGCGTGTATTTAGATTTACACCATCACACATTGCCAGAGGTGACGCTGTAGAAATTATAAGGAAAGCATTAAAGTGATTAAAAGTATATTGGTCAGGGTGTTACTTCTACTCCTGGCGTATTGGGTACTCACAGTAATTAACAATAATAAATAACAAAAACCCCTATATGTGGGAAATTCATCAGCTGACAGTGTTACTCAAAAAATTTTAGCCAACCCACATATAGGGGTTAAATATAGGCAGGATTTTCTCATATTTACCTTGACAAAACTTGTCAAGATATGTTACTATTAGGTACATTAAATTGTGCGTGGAGGCGCAAAAAAATGACCAGCGATTTCTTTTTTGAGGACGAGAAAATCGAGAGGCAATATCTCGAACAGTCCGAAAAAGTAGCGATGTTTGTCGATAGTGCAGCAACAGAATTTCCCCACAGGAAACTAGACCAGTTATATAAAAAGTCTGATATGAAACATATACAAGGGTTTGATCATACTTGTAATTTCTGTGGTGGTGCTAAGTGTCAAGGGTATGGAACGAATGAGGCATATATATTCAGTGATGTGCCTGAAAATGGTTTGTGCTCTTGTTGGGAAAAGTACGAGGAGATACACAAGGAAAGCCCTAAGGATGAGAATGAGGCCTTTTGGCATGATGGAATGAATATGTGGATGCAACATCAACCTACCAGGATAATCTTACATCCTGATATAGCCTATGATGTAGTTAGTGATGGTACACACTTAGACGATTTAGAAAAGGGGAAGGATTATGTATATGGATGACGGCAGTTGTGATTGTGAGTGTATCAAGGACGGCTTAAAGGTAGACGAATATCTAGCTGAATGTCAGCGTAAACTTGAATCACCTATCTATGTAGGTTACTATTTTCAAGGTAGCCCTTCGTTAGATGGTTCAATACCTTACGGAATGACAGATGAGGAACTAGGTAAGCACTTCAGAAGTGAGTACGAGTGGTATTTTCTATGTGAGGAATGCGGTAGGAATGTAGACCACGATACAGGTGTCAAACTTGATGAGTTCTGGCAGAGCTATGACCTAACTGCCGACCATTGGCTAGATAGTGATAAGCTTACAGAAGCAGAGAGTGCCAAGATCGCCCAGCTTAAAAGGGAACACGCAGTTGATGAGGACCAAGTAATCAAACGACTAGTTGATTATCTAGCGAAAAGAACAAAAAGCCCTAGGGGTGAAACTGCGCGACACTTTGCTGTATTGACGCTGTATGCAATGAATGAGCCAATCGGACTAGATAATGGTAAACCTGGCGCATATCTACCATATGATATAAAGCAAACCATGTTAAGAAACCCAGAGATATTTGTAGAGGAAAGAGAGCATGTATTTGATTTAACAGAGTGGGCATTATCTAAAACTAACAAGGAGGAATAAAATGTATAACCATCCTATCAAGAACAAGAACGGTCAATACCTGGCGACTAAAGACCAGTATGAGAAGTTAGTCAGTAATCACGACACCAACAAAAACGGCAGCAAGGATTATGCGCCAGTTATAAAGTTGTTTAGCCCACTTGGAGCGGCTACCTGGCTTATATCAGAGTTAGACCCAAATACAGGGATCATGTTCGGATTGTGTGATTTAGGGATGGGTTTCCCTGAGTTAGGGAGTGTATCACTTGAGGAAATGCTAGGGGAATGGATAGAGCGAGACGAGTTTCTAGATTTGCCTGATGTACCTATGTCCAAGTATGCGGAGTTAGCAAGCGCAGAAGGCCATATCAAAATCCCAAAAGCAGAGAAAAAAGTAAGGATGTTTGATGCTTCGCAATGGAATATAAAAACCTGGGCAACTAAGTATCAACCAATTACAAACCCACGTGGCAATGATTATTTTGTGGAAAATACCGATTGGATGACTAACAGCTATTTCGATACTATAGGGGAGGACAAAAGATATATGGTAGAGAAAGATATAGCAGAGGAATACGTTTGGACGTGGCAAGAGTTTGGCGGAGATTGGATACTATCGCAGGGATATAGGTTTGCTAATCGTTTGGGTTACTTTATAACATCAATACCTTATGATAAGAATGACCCAACAGAAGTAGAAATAACGGACTATGACCTCAAACATGGTGAATTAAAGGTGGTAACATGAATAGCAAAATAACCTGGATAGACAAGTTGGGTGCGATAGTGGGGGCTATCGCACTCATTTATCTGTTAACACATGTTGTTGTAGCTATCGTTAGGGGAGTATTCATATGAGACTATGGCAGAAGTTACTACTAGCGCAAATACCTCTGCTGATATTGTTGGGCTGGGTATATCGTACACAGGAGTTAAGAATTAAAAGGGGTGCGGAGCTAGTCGATGATCTCCGCACTCAAGAGGCTGTAATGCTCGATGGAAGTCTAAATATAACGCAAGGTGAATGGCATAGAGATGACCAGTCAAGATTACCATCCCCATTAGTAAATACAGTGATGCCGACACCGTCAGCGATACCAACACATTCCAGGCCTGACCCAGTAATGTATATGGCGAGGCTTTCGTTTTATAATCCTGACCTGGGCGCACCGATGAATTGTCACCCTGCGAATTGGAACGAACAAACTAATAAATGCGATACAACTTTGTTCGATGGTAGAATACGAGAGCATTGGTCTAACTGGCTAAATACAGGCATAGCTTGCCCTATAGAGTTCAAACTAGGTACTAAGATAATAATACATGCAAAAGAATATCCTAACGTCTATACGTGTGTTGATAGAGGCTCGGCTATAACGGCACTACCAGACGGTTCTATAAGGATTGACTTGTTACAACGTGAGCCGATATGGATTAATCCGCTAGATGCTAATGTAATAAGAGATTTGTACTCTCCATCTGGGAGTTACCTGGTCGCTATTGAGGTAGTGGAATAAAGCACAGGGATCTTTGACCTCGCAAGACCTAACTACGTTGCAAAAAGCCCAAAATTCGATTACAATCGTATATATGAAAGAGCCAATATACAAAAGTACTCGGTTTTGGGTTTCTGTTTTAACTCCAATAGTATCAGCTGCGTTTGTAACTGCCGTTGAACATTTTCCCTTCTTATCAGTTATATCAAGTGACCAGGTAGTAGCTGTGTTAGCTGGGTTTATTGTTATGATGGTTAGCTATGTCGCAGCCAGGACGGTCCGTAATTCCTCCTAGTATCAAGTTCCTGGCCAGCATTCCATCTATACAATCAGCTATAAAGATAGCAGGCGATGCAGGGATGAGAATTACAATCGATGTACCAGAAAGCGAGATAATGCATGCTATCGGGCTGTTGGCGTTGCGTGACAGTCTCCTACACGTTGAGATAAAGGTGGAAAATGACAAGAACGAAAATACAAATCGATTTCTCGGAAGTTGAACGCCTATCAGGCATTGGATTGTCTAATAAAGAGGTCGCTAATGCTCTAGGAATTGCTGAGGCTACTTTGTACCGTAGAAAACAGGATAATGAGAGCTTTGAGAGTGCCCTAAAAAAGGGAAGAGCAAAAGCTGCAGCCGATATTGCTAATGCTGTGTATGAGAATGCCATGAAAGGGAACATTACAGCGCAGATCTGGTATGAAAAGACCAGGAGGGGCTTATCTGATAAGGTACAGATAGATGGAGACGTAGAGATTAAGCTGAATTATGAATGGAAACCTAAAGAGCAAAGACCTGAGGCTGGGGATCAGCGTACTCTAGACGAGAGAAACCCATAATGGAAGTCAAATCTCAGGGATTATAATAATAAATATTAGCCAGGAGATAATAAGCCAGGAGAAAACCACAGGAAATCATATGTAAATGGTGTGTATTTCAGATGATTTACTGCTATCTGTTCACTACAAACTACTAAAACCCTACCAATAATACCTAATAATGACACTAACCAAAGCAATAAATGACCACCTAAGTGGCAATGTAGCCAGGGATCTGGGCGCACAGCAGGAGCAAGTCCACTCTAATCAAGATCTAGAGAAGGCCGACACACAAAACGCCAACATACAAAACGCCAATACATAAAACGCTATCTAAATAGAATAATGTCAGAAAGTTATACTTTACCTTGTGAATTTACTCCTAAACAAATTGAAGCATTTGAAGCAACTACCAAAAGCAGGTACGTACTATATGGGGGGGCAAGGGGCGGAGGCAAATCATTCTTTCTAAGGTGGTGGTGTGTTCATTTCTTGTTATCACAACACATAAGACGTAATGGGAATGTTAGGGTAATGTTAGCGTGTGAGGATTATCCTAGTCTCCAGGACAGGCATATAGCAAAGATAAGAGCAGAGTTTCCAGAATGGTTAGGTAAACTAAATGAACAGAGACACGAATTCACATTACGAGAGGGACTAGGTGGGGGTACAATAGCATTCCGCAACTTAGATAAACCAGAGAAGTATCAGAGTGCTGAATTTGCAGCAATCGCAGTAGATGAATTAACTAAGAATGACCAGCATGTATTTGATATATTACGAGGTAGTTTAAGATGGCCTGGCGTAAAACATACGGTATTTATAGCAGCCACTAACCCAGGGGGTATCGGGCATTTATGGGTGAAGCGGTTATGGTTAGACAGGGATTTTCCAGTAGAATTACACAATAAGAAAGATGAGTTTGCATTTATACAAAGTCTACCATCAGACAACCCACATCTAGAGGAGACGTATTGGGCAGAGCTAAACAGCCTTCCTGACGATCTACGTAGAGCCTGGGTAGAAGGAGACTGGTCAGTATTTGCAGGACAAGCATTTGGGCAGTTCCGACCTAGCAAGCACATATCACCACCTTTCGCAATACCAGAACATTGGTCACTATGGAGGGGTGTAGACTGGGGTTATCATTCACCATTTTGTTGTTTATGGTTTGCACAAGATCCAGACACTAAGCGAATTTACGTCTATCGAGAATTGTATGCTAAAGGCATGACAGATCGGCAGCAAGCCAGCACTATCCTTAATAACACACCCGAAATGAATTGTCATGTTACATGGGGCGACCCATCTATGTGGGCTAGGAAAAGTGCAGGCGACAGGGTATACAGCACAGCAGACGAGTATAGAGATAATGGAGTTGTGCTAACAAAGGCAAATAATGATAGACTTATAGGAAAGCGTAAAGTAGACAGTTTGTTAGCTAATCTGCCAGATGGAAAGCCAGGCTTAGTTATCTTTACGACATGCGAGAATTTACTACGCACACTACCAGCACTACCATACGACAAGGTGAAGGTAGAGGACGTGGATACAGACGCAGAGGATCATGGGTATGATGCGTTGAAGTATGGACTAACACGTATACGTTCTGGAGATAGGAATGAAAAACACAAAGAAGCTGCACTTATACGTAACGATCCATTACTAACTGGAATACCAGGTATATTTAAGGGTGAGAAGGTACTACCATTCACAGGGATATAGGTGATATATGGCAACATTCAATAACATTGACGATAGAGTAGCATTAGAGGATGCACGTGAGCGAGTAAAGAACTTGGTAGCAGAGTATGCCGAACGTGACAACATGAATAAATCGCTTAAGCAGGCATTCAATTTGGAGAAAGCAGGATTACCACCCGACTATGAATGGATAAAGCACACTGTAGATCCGTCACCTAGAAACGCATTACTTGGTGCAGTTCGTTTGATGACTGCTACCGACCCACTATTTGCCGTAGCACGTGACCAGAACGAAGCAGGCTCAGAAGGTGTATCGGAAAACGTAGAGAAAGTAGCAGCAGCAATGTGGGGGCAATCAGGTAGGGTACTAGGACGACCATGCCATTTCGATGCAGTATTATCAGGATTGTTGTATGGTGATATTCATATGGCAATCGTAAAGACTACTGATTTAGTAGAGTATGCTAAACAAGGCGACAAGCGTGGCTCAGCAGCTCGAATGAAAAAAATAGCTGATAGAACACCATATTTATTTCGTACATTAGATCCAACATTTGGTTATCCAGAGTATGACCAATATGGCATGAATAGTTATGTGAGTCGAGAGCAAATAAGAATAAAAGATCTAATTGGTACATGGGGATCACTGGCTGAGGAAATCATTCCAGGCGACCACGAGGCTTGGGAGGAAGTTACTTTATATGATTATTGGGATTATGGACAACGGATAGTGTGGATCGAGCAGTCAGATACCCCTATATTGCACGTAGAGCATGATCTAGGCTTCATACCGATCATTGCCCAGGTCACAGACGGTACAACCATGTTCACTAAGCCAGAGGAGCGGAGAATGCCGTTCTTATATACAGCCTGGAAGTCAGGATTGATAGAGCGGAGCAACTTATCTATGACGTTAGCCTATTCTTTGGCGTATGCGATGGGATCTATGCCAGTAAATGTCTATGAAGCTAATGAGCCTGGTAAACAATTAGACATAAATTATAGTGAACCAGGTGGTACAGCGACCATTGATTCGGGTGAAAGGGTATATCCACTACCAAAGAATGTGCTAGATGCTAGTTTATCGCAGGTAATGGGCATGACAGAAGCAAAAATGTCTGAAAGTACGATCACTAGACAGGCTTTAGGAGAACCACCTGAACACGCACTACCATTTCAAGCTATATCACTGTTGGCACAACAAGGCCGATTACCATTAGTGGGAGTAAAAGAGATGGGTGCATGGGCTATTTCTGACGCAGTTACTTGTGCATTGATGTGGTTTAAGAAAGATGGTAAGAAAACTAAGATATATGACAAGAATGCAGGCGCTGCCTTTGAAATAGATCCTGCTATAATACCAGATGCGATCCAGTTGCAAGTAGAACTTGAACCACAATTACCAATAGATAAATTACAGATGGCTAATATAGCCAGAATGGTAAGTGAAGGTGATGCACCACTAGCTAGTACACGTTGGGCGAGAGAGAACTTCTTGAATATTGGACGATCAGAGGATATGGACAAAGAGGTTTGGGAGGAACAATGGTCAGCACTAGCAGCGCAACAGAAGTTGTTCGAACAAACTATGGCTATTGAAGCAATGAAAGCACAACGGATGCAGATGCAACAAGAACTGATACAACAAATGCAGGGTGAAGGGCAACCAGCACCACCTGAACAACCAGCTGCTGCTGAACAAGCAGTTGGTGGACAGGGTTTTGATCCAGCGATGGGAGGACAATCCCCAGCTGCTGCTGGAGTTTATGAACAAGGTATACCAGCCCCTGCCGAACCTATTCCTGGTATGGGAGGATAACGTACCTAAACCCTGTCACGTTATGTGTCACGACTCGTGACACAGATAAAGATAAAGATAAAGATAAAGATAAAGATAAAGATGAAGATGAAGATAGAGAAACCAGAAGAGAGCTAAAAAATAAGGAGGCTTATTATGGCAACAAAAATATATTACGAAAGATTTCCAAGTGGAGGAAAAACCGATTATTGGATGGAGGATTCTTTCGAGGAAGCATTTCCACATATATATATTGGAGATGGTGAATTAGAGGAATTAGGACTTGGCAATATCAGTATAGACGAAATCATAGCAGATACTGAAGGTGACTAAGAGTGTGGTACATAGTTAGTTGGCGTGAAAAGTGCAATATGAAAGTATCTGCTAAAACGGCTGACGAAGCTCTGCATAAAGTATTAGAAGCATTACCAGTTTTAGAGGATGAGGAGTTTGAGATAGAGGATCTAGAGTGGCACGTCCATAATACAGACGAACCTTCAGATTACGATGGCTAAGAAAGAATACAAATGCACACAATGCGGTAATACTGACCAGAGTCTAATGAGTGATGAGTATATATTCAATATTCCCAAGAGTGACAAACATATCACTCTGGATCATGTATCAAATGGGCACTATACAGGCTATACACAATGTGAGGAATGTGGCAGTGAACTGATAGAGGAGCTAGACGAACCTTCAGATCACGATGGCTAAGACTAGAATGCAACTAAAGCAACAACTGATCGAGGAACGTGGTGTTTGTGATTGGTGTGGTGGTACGATATATGACGATGCTGATATGCACGAATGGTTAATAAAACGGAGTAACTTGCCAAAAGATAAACGTATATTCTCTAAATATAATTCTGCGATCTTACATCATCAATGCCATATGGAACATGGACAGACTAAAGCTATGCGTGAGCGTTTAGCACCTAAATTTGTTGAACGATATGGGAAAGACGCTATAATAGCATTCGTAGAGAACCTGAATTTACGTTCAGGTAGGGAATATATCAATACTATTAATCATAGTATAGTATAGTTAAGGTAACTATAGGAGAACTATTATGCCACCACAACAGGTAGCCCAATTAGAAGCACAAGGTATGCCTCCTGATCAAGCATATGCTGCAGCCTATCAAGGACAGGCTATGCCACCAGGTGCGCCACCAGGTGCATACATGGATCAAGCTCCACCTGAACAGGGAATGGGTGCTGATCCCAACCAACTTATTATGGAACTAAGCCAGCTATTAGAAGGTTTAGAACCTGGCGATCCAATGGCACAGGCACTAGCGCAAATATTAAGTAAATACGTTTAATGCCACATAATAGTTTACTGATAGATGAGGCTATCTTAGATGCACAAAGACGTGTAGATAATGCGTTCGTGGATTGGGAGGAAAGGTTTTTAAGCGCAGAACTCATGGCTGCTATGGCTTTGGAACAACCAGAAGCTGCAGTACCACCACTACAGGACGAGAACGATGACCCATACACCACGCCATAAAGCGCAAAAAAATAGAAAACAATATGTTGGTAGTTCTAGATATACTACTCCAAAGAAAACATATAGTCCAGATATGTTTATTGCTAGATTTGCAGGTGAATCAACCAATACAAGAAATATATCAAAACCAAAATCAGAAACAAAATTAAAACCTAAAAAAATAATTCCTAAAACATCTACATATGTACCACCTCGTTCACCTCCTCCGCATGAGGTTATGCCAACATTTGATCCGATCGTTCACCTCCTCCCTACAACTGATATTCGCTATCAACCCCCTAGACACGTAGCGGACAGTGGTGCTTTTACTGTATCACAACAAGAGAGAGTTGCACAAACAATAGCACAACAAGAAGTAGCCCAAGTTAAAGCACAACGTGATGCGGAGGCAAATGCAGTCATAGCTGCTGCTGCTCGTGACTACCATACACGTACTCAGGCAGTACATTATGATTCAAGGCAATTAAAGTATCAGCAGTATGGTGATGATCGTGGTTCAGTCGTAGGCAGGAATATTGCTATGCAAGGTGTTCAGGCTGCAGATGCTGATCGCAAATTCCAGACTACCAGTCAGAGATTACCAACAGGGGGTTACATTCGCCAAACACAACATGCTGGTGTTGAGGTAGAGAATATGTGGCAATTACCAGATGGTACGGTCACAGATAAATACCGAGAGGGCGCACGATATATCGGAAATTATCCTGCTACACACACTACGATCTGGTACTCAAAAGACGATACTCCAGAGTCTAGAATGCAACCAGCTACAGATAGTATAGATTTTTGGAATTCAGTAGCGGATAGAGCAAGTGATCCTGCCGAAAGTTATTATCGCAACAATTTAGCCGATGCTGCTGCAGATAAGTGGGAACAAATACGTAATCGGCAAGATATGGGTATAGTAGAAGCTAACGATACGTCAATCATGCGTTCGTTAGAAAAGTTTTATAAAGAAACTGAACATGGCTTGACACCAGACGATATAGGTTTTGAAATAATTATTCCAGATGATAAAGAGGATACAAAGGACGATACAAAGGACGATACAGATTCAACAGTAGTAGTACCTACAACTATTACTACTACAACACGACCAGGAGGTGGCGGTGCTGGCGATGGCGGTGGCGGTGGTTGGGATTGGGGTGGCTATGGCTCAGGTGGATATGGTAATTATGGCGGTAATGTGTACAACATAACTTATGGTAATCGAGGTTACGAACAGCGTATAGATCCTTGGGCTTATGGAATGGTGCAATGGCGCATATAAGAGTGACTTATGCCACGTACAACTGACAAAGATGAAGCAGCACAAATACTAAAAGAGTACAAGCCTAAATCTCCAAAAAAAATAACTCGTGCTGACGGTAAAACAGCATATGAGATCAAAGGTGGCAATATTGCCTTCCTTGATGATGATATACGAGATGCAGGCGTATTGGTTTATAAGGGTACTAATCGTAAAGTTAGTGCATCTGTAGTAGATGCGTGGCGTGAGCGGTCTAGTTCAAACCTATCTAAAGCGGTTTACAAGCCTGATATTCCAAAAATAGTTGCGGAATCCAAAGCCGAACAAGCGAAAAAAGGTAGAGAAGGCGGTTGGCCGAGTCCAGACGTAGAAGCGGAACGGCAACAACGTGAATGGGAACGTAGTGATGATAAACCCCCTGAGTTTACCGTAACAAAGACTCCAGGACCACAGTCCTCGATTGGAGATGTATTACGCTTTTTAGGAGAGGATGGACAATTACCACCTCCACAAACAATCGAGCAATTATTAGAAAGTCTGCCTGAGGATCAACGTGGTGTAGCGTTTGGATTACCTTTACTGCAGCCTGATCCTGATAAATTGCCCTGGCAACAAGATACTTTAAGGCAAGCCTATGCAGCAGCAATGGGCAGTACAGTTGGTAAAGCAGCATCGGTTGTCTTATCAGGTGTAGGTATGGGAGCTTTGGGTCTAGTAACGCTTGGTCCAATCGGTGGCGTAGTTGCTGGTACTGCTGGAATTGCAATGGGAGTGGCTGCGCAATGGTCAAGATCGGAAAGTGATTTTGATAACGATAGCTGGTGGTGGAAAGCAATGTCGCATTTGGATGTACCTGTACACCAGATCGAAAAAGCTCTTGGTTTTGCGTGGCAATCTGGGTTAAGTCTTTCAGACCCAGAGGAATACGGCACATTTGTTGAACTCCTAAAAAATAGAGAAGCTGCTTGGGAAGCTGGTATTCTTATTCCAGAAGTAGTGCCAATGTCTCATCGAGTATCACTTGGTGTAGGTCTTGGTGCTGGTTTTACGGCTGGACCACAACGATATCTTTGGGGTGGTATAGGTGGTTTGATGGGTGCTGGACTAGATCTAATTTTAGGTCAAGAAGTAATAATGGATAGCGATGAAGTATTTGTTGACTATGATCTAGACCCAGCAGTTGGTGGTATTACTCCTATTATCGAGGCACGTAACAAGATAGCAGAAATCTCGGCTTTAGATATTCCTGAGGAGGAACAAGAGGAATTGATCAACCTTACTCTGGCAGAAATAGAGGCTAGATTTGGTTTGCCTGGACAAATGCGAGAACTAGCATTCCAATTTTCGCCTTTTGATCCATTAGAGCATATGATGCTTGGTCAACGTAAGGTAATACAAGCTGCTGCAAAAGTTAAAGGCAATAAGTTATTAGCGGAAGTTGCTGCCAAAAATAAAGGTGGTTGGATAGATGTTACTAATCAGTATCGAATTCAACAACGTAATCTAGAACCATTACGACTAGGTACGGAGATCGGAGACGAATTAGGAGCAGCTGAAAAATTACTACTCGGATCAGATTTGCAGATAGCACGTGAAGGTAAATTTGAAGCTAAACTGCATCATAAATTATTCGGGCTTACTCCAGGCTCAAGAGCAAGAGAACTGGTCAATTCCACGCATGACCACTTATCAGCTACTTTATCGTCTGTCGAATTGGATGAGGCTTTTCCACACGTTACTCATCAAATGATAAAACGCATGACAAATGCTCCCACTAAATTACAGGGGGATTTTCCAGAAGCAGGTAATTTAGCTAATACGGTTTACGGCAGAGTAGTCCAACGTGTATTAGAAAATGGTGCTTTGGCGAAAGTAGAAACTCTATTAGGTAATTGGGACTACCATAAGCCATTTGCGGAATTAGTCGATGACATTGCTGTCAAGCTAGATGTAGATCGCGAAATAGTTATGGAGCGTGTGATCAAAGGTGAGGCTAACGCTGTATTGGCTCAATATTCAAATAAACTTAGCCAAAGAGGCGAACAGATCAAAGAAATACAGCGACTAGGTGATCAAACAGGTTTACTCAAACCTGTAGAAGTGAATGCTAAAACACTTACTGAAAATGTAAAAGCCTTCAAACAAGAAGGTGTGCCTTACACCTTAGATATGTATCGCTCGGCTTTGTATTCAGCAGTAGCTGATGGAGCTGCGGAATGGGGCATAAGTTTATTTGGTGTCAAGCCTTATGGGTTTGGTACACAGCTTGCAGCTACTACTAAAGCACTAGAGTCTTTGATATTACTTACTCCTAATCCTGCCTACTATATGAATAATCTATTGAATGGCTTGGTTACATTACCTGCACGTGGCATACATAGTTTCCGTAATTTATTTATGGGTAAAAAGGCTTTAGTTAATAAGATGTCTGAGTATGGAGCAGTACCAGCTAGAATGACAGCAGGTATTGGACAGGCAGGTTTACCCGATGCGTTTGGTGGTAATGCTGGTTTAGATAAAGCAGTCAGTAATGCACTTAATATTATTGGAAAAGCCGAACAACCACAAGGTGGTCTACCAACAAAAGTATTACATAAAGCTCAAAAGGGTATTCAGACATTTGCGGAAAAAGTCCCTACTTTTATGAACATGGGTAAAGCTGCACAAACTACTGAACAGTGGCAATCGGCTTATGCTGTAATGACAGGTTTTGAGGAAATGTGGTCACAAGTACATAGATTAGGTGTAGGTGTAGATCATATGCCCCCAAGTCTTAGTGAGGCGTTAGGCGATACAGCAGTAAATGCTATCTATCAGGCTGTATTAGATGGTAAAAATCCTGCTGAAATTGGTAGGGCTATCCTAAATGAACCACAAAAAATATCACCTACTAGATTTTATGAGGCCATTGATAAACAAAGAGGTTTTGAACCAGGCACAGCACGTAGAATATTGATCCGAGATGGTTTAGAGGATCGTTTGCAAGAGGAATTTGAAGAGTTAGGAACAGATTTTACAGCTACTGATTTCACACGAGCAGTCGCTAGAGTAAAAGCAGAGGTTTCCGCAAATGTAGACCAGAGGTTTTTAGATGATCTGGAGGCACAGGCAGGTTATCAAGCAACTATA
>Ga0098061_1000418_pt1 | contig 20123 bp, 26 predicted proteins | sample 22_taG_FD_92579 | JGI IMG/M metagenome (GOLD analysis project Ga0098061, IMG submission 92579) | Marine viral communities from the Subarctic Pacific Ocean - 22_ETSP_OMZ_AT15343 metaG | ecosystem: Environmental > Aquatic > Marine > Oceanic | place: Subarctic Pacific Ocean | collected 2015-01-20
ATTACCATTTGCCCAACTCAACAGCGTCAATGATAACGTGGTAACTGCTACTACTGCTATAGAACAACTGATTAACCAAATTGCTTTTTCACCACTTTTTAATCCTAACATTTTATTTCTCCTAATGTATATATTCTAACATAATATATGAATTTGTCAATTTAATTATTAATTATTTGTTCCATTTCTGGAAACACGGTAGAGAAACTTGTATTTCTATAGGAATCGTGTTTATCTCGCATAGATAAAAAAGTTTCATAATACTCACTGCTATCATTTTTTAACATATAATTAGCCCAAGTATTAACATCATTTATTGCACTCTTATTTAGATGATCTGCTATTTCTTTTCTTATTTCTTTCTTATAAACACTTGGACACATATGGGAAGGATTGAACACTAAGCCACACCACGGCTTTGGCAGTCCCGTCTTATTACACCAATTAAAGAACTCATCTAAGTAATATATGTTGTAAGCACTGACAGTATGACTTACACTTAATCTAAAATTATCTAATTTTTTTTCTTTTATAATATATTGTTGTGTATTCTTCTCTAAAATTTCAAATTTTCCTGGATATCTAATGTATTCATATCTATCTTCTATGCCATCAATGCTTAACTGTAGATCTATTTCTTTAAAGTTTTCCCATGCCGCCCACCATTTATCGTCAGGATAGACTTGAGCATTTGTTGTATAATGAAGGCTTATATTTTTACTTTGCCCGCTGTCTATGTATCTCTTTAATAAGTTAAGTTGCTTATCGACTTCACTTAAAAAAGGCTCTCCGCCGACAATGTCGAAATGTATCGCGTTTGGCAATGCGTCGAATATATCGTCGCACGTTGCTGTAATAAATTTATTATGTGGATTATCTATACCATATAATTCTTTATACTCTTTCCTCCAACGACTGCTTGCTACTGATTTACATGTAATACATTTTAAATTGCAGGTATTTCCAAAAATGATGCTTGCTATTATAAATCCCATTTCAGGAGTATAATTATCGAATTCTTCTGGCCAGCGTTCATAATCAAGAATTCTTTTGCTTTTAATATTATTTTCTTCTTCAATACGACATCTACCACATCCTTCGGGCCACTCATTCTTTAGCATGTCTTGTTTGATTGCATTAAGATAATCACTTGATGCGTATTGACTAATTGTATTCTTGTTAATATTTAAAGAATCATAGTTTTTGTTTTGAGCGCGAAATTTACAACACGGAGCGATAGTTCCACCTGGGCCTATATCAATACTTGTCCATGGAATTAAACATAGAGGTTTCACCAATTCTTATCACTCCACCAATTTTCCCATGGGAAAACTATCCACGAAGGCGATTCTGTCTTATTAATAATAAGAGAAGAATAAGATATATTCTTAAAACTACTGCCTTCATTATTGACTAGTGAAGCAAATCGAACATTGGAACCCCACACGCTTTCCCATGTCAACCTGCGCCGTGGCACTCTGCTAGGAATTCCTGCGTTTTCCCAATCTTGTTTTATCCAGTTAAATGTTGCTCCAGAATCATTAATATCATCAACAATAAGAATATTGCGAGGATCAATGACTTCTTCATAGGTAAAACTGGAAATGTCTATGCCGACAGCGTCTGTCGCCATTTGCATATTTGTTTCTGGGTCGCCGCCATCTCTTAATCTTACATCCAACGTATACATGTTTATTTTAAGATAATGGCTTAACATTGTAGCAGGAGTTAGTCCTCCCCGTGTGATGCCCACAATATAATCAGGACGCCAATCGCTGTCATAAATTTGTTGTACTAAATCTAATACTTGCGACTTTATGTCTTGGGTATTTAGATGTATCATTTTCATATGGTATTTAACCTTGTTCTCTACCGCGGCGCAAATTCTTGCTGGAGTTTAATATTGTCCATAAACTCTTTTTTAGTGCCCATGTCATCAGTAAAGGCTCCTCTTAAAACAGTTGTTTGTGTGAGACTACTTCTGGCCATAATACCTCTATTTTCACAACAACCATGAGTTGCTTGTATATAAACTCCCACATTTGTGGAACCCGTTGCTTTCTGAATTTCATTAGCGATAACATTATTAAGTTCTTCTTGCAGTGTTCCGCGTCTAGCACACCACTGCGCGATTCTTGTGTATTTAGAAAGACCAATTAACTGTTCTGCCGCAATAATACCAATATACGCAACACCATTTACTGGTTGATAGTGGTGCGAACATACACTAGTAACTTCACTTCTTACTACTAGCATGCCCTTGTATCCATCTTCTATATGATTAGGAAAGGCAGTTGCGTTGGGCATCGGATTATATCGCCCGCTCATTAATTCATTGATATACATTTTAGCAAGACGTTTGCCAGTGTCTATGCTGTTAGGATCAGTTAATCGATCTATAACCAAAGAATCAATTACTTCTTCAAATTTTTCAGTCAACTCGTCGATCAATAAATCTTTTTCGCCTTCTTCGATGTATTCGGAGATATTATCGCCCGCCCAAAAGCGACCATTGTTTTCTAAAATTCTGTTTTTTATTGTTTTGCTAATACTCATCGTTTTTTCCTTATTATTATATTATAAAGGTTATTTAGACAAATGTCAAATATAATTGATTAAATGGCATTTTTTCTGATCAAATTATAAATCATAATATTAGCGTTCAGATAATCTTTCTTTAAGATTTCTACCTGATCTTTTAATTCATTTCTCTTAATTATGTCATATCTTAAAAGCAAGTCTTCAATAAAGTTTATTAGTGCATGTTTGTACTTGTGGTAATTTTCTTCTCCATCAGTCCACTCACTTGGATACTTGAATATATCTAAGTACATTTCTTTATAACTAGCCCGGTCAGGAACAATAGGTATTGCTCCTGCTAAACAACCTTCCATCATACTAATACCTAAGTTTTCATGTAAACTACAACTAAAAACAGCCATTGCTCTTCCCATTGTTGCATAATAGTCTTCTTTGCTTAGATTTAATTTTTGCGTTATACATACTTCATAGTCGTTACTATTTTTTATATCTTCTATAATAAATGGTTGCTTATCTTCATTATAGCGATGTGGCCACATAATCATAAAGTCTTTGCTAGTATCGTAATATGGCTCTAATTGTGTAATTATAGGGTTATGTGGTTGTCCACTTCTCATTGCTTTTGTCGATCTATGGTTCAAGTCTAAATTACGTAAGAACATTTCTCTATGGAAGTTTGTAGCGTAATAGTTATAATTTAATGCGTGATACCACGCTTGCTCTTGGATATTACTCCATGGCTTTGACATTTTAAGACCTAATATGTCAGTCGGATCGTATGCGCCTGCATGCCATATACCATGTATTTCTACTGGAATATCAAGCAGTTCGCTCATATATTTGATGGGCGTTACAATAAAGTTCCATGCGTCAGTGATTAAGAATTTGTCGCCGGATTTGACTACACCGCGACTAAACATTTCACTTACTCGCGCAGTTTGGCTTGCCTTGTATTGGTTAGTTTTTCCAAAATCAAGGAACGCACCGCTTGTGGTTTTATCTTCTAAAGTAACTCCATCAATGTTCTTGACTACGTATTCAGCACCGGTGCGCTGAATTTCTTCTTCAAGAAGTAGTGGAATATTGTCATACCATTGTTTGGTATATCGTTGGTCGATAGGTTCTATGGGTATAATGTAAATTGTATTTGTCATGTCTTAAACCATTCTGGTTGTGTTTTTTGCAATGCCGAACATGTTCATTGATATAAACGCTCTATGTCTTGTTCCTCACACATGTCACCATATTGTATTTCTATAATACTTAATTCCTTATTAGAAGGATTAATTAATTGATGCCATTCGCCTACTGGTATATGTAAGTGTTCATGTTTACGTAATACTACAGTCCAACAATCTCGTTCTATTAACTCTTCTCTACTATAAGGATCTCCTCGAGAGCATGACTCTTGATAGTCGGTTGATAGAACAACGCGAGCAATTCCTTCATTCACAAGCCAAAATTCACTTCTATGTTTGTGTCGTTGGAAACTTAAACAGGTATTAGGCTTTACAACTAACTCTTTAACTTTTGTACTTTTAAAGTTAGCAATAACGTCGTAAAAACCCCAAACTCGCTCAACTGCGTTTTCTTTACCTTCTGCTCTTAGGCCGTTGCCCGTTTCGATCGGATCGTTGCTCATTTCCTTTTTTATGATATCTAGGTTTAAAATGCGGATATCCTGGCCAATATCTTGCCTTTCCGGATTCTTTCCATCGAAGGAAATCACTGTAAGGACTCTTTTCTTTATACAAATGTGCCTCATCGAAGACACGACCAAATTGACGACAGAAGTCGCGATACTCGTCCAAATCTTTAAAGATTTGTTTAACTGTTGGTTTCATAACAGCACCTTTATTTTTATATGTTAGTTAATGTTGTCATAAGCGATAATAGGATAAATGCAACTGCATCCATTCTCATCATCTTCGCTTACATCTATTTGAACTTCTCTACCTTTAAAACGCTCATTGATTGCTAAGTAGAGATCGTCCGCTATCATTTCACAGGACTTGTAGTCTAATTGTAAAGTGCCTGTGGAATAAAGATTTTCTAACCATCGTTTAAATTGAATAAATTCAATGTCACGATCGTCATGAAACACTTCAATAGCAACTTTGAAGTGGAATGTGTGTCTATGTGGGTATCCTAAAAATGATACGTCATACTCATCTCCCGTTGCCAAAGCCGGATCTTCCAATGCGGCAGGGTACTTATGTATTCCTTCTTTTTGAAACTTAACCCAAATCATCTTAGGCATTTGGTTTAGTTTTTCTCTTAGTAAAGTTTTGTGGTGTTCTTCTACATTAAAGTCCATTTTTCTTCCTCTTGGGTTGCCAATTTCATCACTCAGCCATTCATTTTACTTTGCCAAAAAGTAATTCATAAGGATCCTCATCTTTGTCATCGTCATTCAATTCTCCGTTTAAGTATTTCAATGCTCGTTCTAAAATTTCTATATTATCTTTAAAATTACCTAATGCTCTATTACATTCGTGGCATAACCAACCTCTCATAGAGCCAGTGTTGTGATCGTGATCTAAGCACCATGTTCTTGCTTTTTTGCCTCCTTTGCCTGTACATTCTTCTTCTGCCTTTTGACAAATTGGACAAACATGATTTAAAGGAGGCTTTAGATGTTTGTATTTTCTACGTTGCTGTAAAAATTTATTTTCGCAGTCTCTACATTTTGCTCTACGATGAGATGCTCCTGAATTAAAACTAAAAGAAGTAATAGGCAATAATTTATGACATTGATTACATTTTTTAGTTTCAACAGGATCTAATCCTTCAAACAATTTAAAGTCCATTTTCATTCCTTAAATGGGTGTGTTGATATAAGATGTTCTTTGTCTGTTTTGTCACGCCAGTCATCGCTTCCTGGCATTGGGCCTTTTGTTTCTGTGATGTTAGGCCACTCTAGTGAATATTTTCTATTAAACTCTAGGAAGTCAATAGAGCCTGTTTGTTTATAATCGTTGTCTGGATCGATTGCTCCAATTGGGCATTCGGGTTCGCAGACACCGCAGTCTATACATTCGTCTGGATGGATTACTAATGTATTCTCTCCTTCGTAAAAGCAATCAACTGGGCAAACTTCTACACAATCAGTTAGTTTGCACTTGACACACTTTTCATTGACAATGTAAGTCATAATATAAACATTATACTATGACCATTTGATTGTGTCAAGCAAAGAGTCATGATTTTTAAGGTAGCGTATTTTAATTTCATCGTTTGATATACCGTCCCAAACAAAATCTTCGCCATATATTAAACCAAGTTGTCCTAAGTGATTGCAGATCATAGCAATTGCTTCTACAGTGCGATAGTTAGCATTTAAAGCACCGCCCTCTACTCTGTTTCCGATTGATTCTCCGACCCATCTATCACGTTGAGTTACTTTGTTTACTTTAAATTTGCCAAATTTCATACATATTAGTACACAGATCTAATTTCGTCAGCAATGCCATATTCTACTGCTTCTTCGGCATTTAGCCACACATCTTGTGGTGGAAGTAATACTTCACGAATCTTCTTTTCAGAAAGTCCAGTACACTTCTTATAGTGCGTAATCATACGATCTGTCGACATTTCAAACTCACGTACAACTGCAAATAGTTCGTGTTCCTTACCGCGCGATCCCCAACTATATTGGTGCGATAGAATAGAAGTATTAGGAGTAATAATTCTGTGTCCTTTTTGTCCAGCCATAAATGTAAGTACACCACATGACGCAATCATTCCTAACCCTACAGTTCTAACAGGAATAACAGATCCTTTCATAACATCAATAAGAGCAAAAGCCGCGTGTACTGCGCCGCCTGGACTGTTAATCATAATTGTTAAATATTTTGGTCGCTGTTTCTTTGGTAGCATGTTTTTCTCTAGAATAAAGCGAATTGCTACTGCACATGATTCTTCGTTAAATCCAGTCATAAACATATGTATATTGTTGTCATATAGTGGATCACCTGATAATGGCTGACCTCTTGCTCCAACTGGCGGGCCTGCAGGGCCAGGCCCGCTTTTATCTTCGGTAAGTTCTTCTTGTGCTTTCTTTTTTTGTGATGTATTCTTTTTCGCCATTTTATTGCTCCTTAGTAGAATAGTTCGTTAAACGCCTTATCTGCGCTGTATTTTTCTTTTACATCAGGTTCCTCCATTCCCATAGGTTCTATACCCATTTCGTCTGCCATCGCTTCAGAGGTATGTGTGCCTTGTATTCTTGCAAACCATTTGCTATACTTTTCAATTTCTGCTATAGCATTGTTATAATCTTTGTGTTTAAATACGTCATTTACGACATCAGTAAACGTTGCTCCATTAGGGGCAACTAGTGCGGCCGGATAAATTCCACTATCGTAACACTCATTTGCTTTTTGTGTTGCTAGTATATGCATGTAGACATTATGTCCCATTTGCAGTGCATAACTAAAACTATCCCAACTCGTTCTTCCTTCTTTGCCTATTTTATTTAAATCACCTGGACCATACGGACAAACATCTTTCATTTCTAGTAGTTCACTAATCACACTTGGTTCCCATATAGCATCAGGATAATGTATGTTGTAATCAAAAACTCTCGTATCCGTTGAATATTTTTTATCATCAATAGCCTTGATCATTTTATAAGTCCAATTACCTTTACGTAAATGTTCTGTATGTATACTAGTATATATCGTTCCGTAAGCAGTTGCTAAAAAAGGCGATGCACAATCATACGACAATGTGATATTAGGATTTACTGTTTCTCGTAAATTGCGTTGGAAGCAAGTTAATACAATACTCCATAATAGTTCTCCAGTTCCTAAGTAATGCATCCATTCTGTTTTTTCTAATAGTCCATCCTCTCTCATTCTAATTAAACGACGCAATGCTATTTCAACATCACGCTTGTTAATAGAACTTAATGCCCAACCTTCAAAGTCTGCCTTTTCTCCAGTGCTATATGGCTTTACTGCGTCATACCATTCTTCACATTGAGCCCAATTATTACCTTGCAATACGTTAAGAAACTTTGTGGCACCTGGCTCTCTTGCTTGGGCAAAGAACTCATTGTTAATAAGAGTTCCTTGTAAACACTTTTGCCAAGTGTCAATACCATGTTTGTCAGCATGAGCAACACTGAAAGTAGGTAAATCTAATACCATAGAGTAATCAAATGTGCCTTCTAAAAATCGCAAAACTGTTTCACGAAGTTTATCAGTCTTTTGATCTACGCCATAAGGTTCTAACCATTGTCCTTCCCATACTCCTTTAGAGATTTGGAATCCACCACTGTCACCAACGAGAACATTGTTTGGAAATGAGTCTCTGTTTCTTACCATATCTTCTTTAGGAACGAATTTTTCTAGATCCATATTAGCATGTCCTGCTGAATACAGTGCCCACGGATATTTAAAATATCCTTCATCCATATTAAGAAAGTTTAGTCCCTCGATGCCGTTGGTAAACCTAGACGGAATTCTGTCAGTAGGAACAAATTCCTCATATCTTTGTTTCCCTATGTATGCGGAATAGAAAGAACTAATCGCTGGCAAGTATGTTGCGTAATCTTTCTGCGTATCCCTAAAATCAGATCTCATTACTTACTCTGTGCTGGAAGGATGTATCTGTATTTTGCTAATCCGCTATCTACGGTAATCTGCATTGCGCCCTTGTCGCTTAGAGACATAACTTTGTCACCAGTTAGGTTCAGTATTTTTTGTACAAACTGAACTGGCCATGACCAACTACCTTTAAGTGCAGTGCCTACGCTAGACTCAAATGTAAATTGTCCTGCGTGTGTGCTGTGGTCACCAAATTCAAATACTAAGTTTTTGCTATCAGTTTTAACAGTAAACACATCTTCTTCTGAGTTTACTAGTGCTTGCCAAGCAAACTTTTGAATAGAATGTACAGATGGTTCAAACTCAATATCCCATTCTGATAATTTAAACTTAGCACTTTTTAGTTTGTTTTCAATGATTTCAGCGTTCATAAATCTGTAATCGTTCAGAAAATCTCCTTCCTTATTCTCAAAATGAATGCCTGTCGGTACTACGACTCCATTACGTTCTTGCTGATTGATCTCCAATTTTGCTTCTTCTTTGTAAGCAGGAATCTTTAGCAGGGTATCTAGTTTATTTAGATTAGGCATACCGAACGTTCCAATAAGTTCAGCAATAGGATCATGAGTATCAGCAATCATAACAACTGCTCTACCTTCCTCCATTGATTCAATCATAGTGCCTTCTTCAGTACCAGATACTTTTACAATATCTAAGAAGCCTAAAGAATGCGTGTGGTTAATAATGTCTGTTAAAATGTCTTTCATATATTACTCCTAGGTAATTGATTATTATATAATATTTTGTGTGTTTTGTCAAGGTAACGGGTCATGAGCAACATTTTTAAGGTACCCAAGACTTGGAGTGTCCTTAATACCTTGTGGTAGTTCACCAGGTTTTTGTATAACTGCCCAACTAATTCTATATTGGTAATGGCCATCTGATACTAAATCAAAACCATTTTTATTTGCTAATCCTTCTAATAGTTCTTTAGTCATATAGCAATAATAGTTATTCTCAAATTGTTCTGCTATTTTTGCATGCAAACAATCTGCGTAACTGATAAACGCTATTCCGCCAGGCAACAGTAAGTCATAAATGCTAGTAAAGTACTTGTCTATCATATCGTAAGGCAAGTGTTCGAAATAGTTCCAACTAAAAATAAATGAAAATGTTTCTTGTGGTAATTGGCTAAAATTAGCATCTTCGTACTGATATACTCTAACTCTTCTTTTATAAACTTCTTGAAATTGAGCAGTCACTTCTTCAACAACATCTAAATCCTTACTTGCAATGAAAAAAGGATCCATGCCAGTCATATTTTTAGTCCATACGTCACTACGCGGAGTTATTTCCAAACCAGGAAACTGAAAATTAATATGCTTTCTGATGTTAGTTAAAACTACTGATTTTAATTCATCGCTCCAATGATTATCATCTATTTTCTTTAATCTTGCATATTTTTTCACTTCATAATTATCATAACTACGGGAAAGATTCTTTGGTTGAACATTTGAATAAAACTCTTGTTGTAGTTTTTCGTTTCCTGCATCAAGTTCTTGTTCTAATTCTATAATACTGTTTTCAAAAAGATCAAAAACATTAGAATCTAAATCAATCTTACTCTTCTGAAGAAATTGTTTAATATCTTTGTAGTTTTTTCTAATATCATCTGTATTGATGTTATCGAACAACGCTTTTTCTTTAATATAATCTTTTAGTTTCATAATTCAAATAAATCATCAAACGTGCTTCTGGAAGTGCCTTGCCGCAAATCCCAGTTAAGAACATTCAATAAATTTCCTACTTTTTTGTCAATAATTGCTTCTTCCATTGCTGTGTGATTAAACGGAAGATCTTTGAACCACTGTGGTAGCCGTTGCTCATCAATAGGATACGCAACGCTCGTCATATTTAACGGATTGTTTTTAAGTTTGCAAACAATTGTCTTTTGACCGTCCATAATCTGCATACTGTACTTGTCGCTGTTCATAACTCGTAATGTATTCCAGTTCATTGCCGCTCTAACGTGTCCTGGCATGTTTGCCTTGCCTTGTCGTTCTTCTTTTTTTGTGTACATTGTTAAATTATTGACACGCTTCGGAGTACCTTTATCCCAGCCAGGCTTGTCGGCAAATTCATATTTAAACTCTTTAATTTTAGCAATCACTTCTGATTCTTGCACTCCTGTAAGCACATCAAGCAATAATATATTTAGAAAATCTTGCATAAACACGGGAGTATCTGATCTCTTGAGATCCATGCCCATTGCTTTTACTTTTCCTGGTCCGTCTTTGTCTGTTCTTTTACCTTCCAAATCATATATAAGTGCGGCATATCGCTTTTTAGTAATGTATAATCCGCTACTTGCGACAATTTCCCGGCCACATACAATAATCTCACCCAATTCATTGTTACAATTAAATGTTTGGTTCATGAACGCAGGAAAACTTTTGTTAACCTCGTCTGCTACTTTGTCGTACAACTCAATAACCGCTTCTTTATCCCACGGAATATTTCCATTGTCTATATCTTCTTTGAGAACATTATAAGCAGAAAAATAACAAGAGTCAGTATCGCCATATATTATAGAGTCTCCTTCGTAGTCGTACTCACCTGTTATAATTTTATTAATATAACTTGCCATATGCTTAGTAATAGTTCTACCAGATAGCGTAGTGCTTTGTCCTAGTCTTTTATCAGAGAACCTACAGTAAGGATTAAGCAACGCGCCATATAAACTGTTTAGATTAATTTTCTTAACAAGTTGCCTTTTATCCCAAAAGGCAATCTCTTCTGGCGTCTTTGCTTCTCTTAGTTTGCCTTGCATGATTTTACGTTCTGCATACCACTTCTCCAGTAACCCAGGAATAATACCTTTCTTGTCGTTTCTAAACAATGTTCCGTTTGCTGTGAGAATAATCTTATTATCGCTATTAAACACCATCTTGTGGGCATCAAAAGCAGTCATTACTTCTATTTTACCATCTTCCCAGTCGATTGTAATCTCTACATTCTTCTCTCGACTCATTACTGCTTCGTACTCCAACGATCCAAATAATCCTTCCCAACTGTCTGCGTGAGATTTACCACTATCGATAGTGGTTTTAATATGGTTTAATGTCATTGTAGGACGTAGTTGCCCAATAATAGTTTCGGGACTCATATTAAGTGCTCTTAAAGCAGACGGATACAGAGAGTTAATATCTACAGATCCGATCCATTTATGTAATCCTTTGCGAGGTTTAGCAACCCAAGCACCTGCCGCTGATGTTGCTTTTTCACTATCTCTGTCTGGCTTATTAGGAACAATAAGTCCTTGGGCATGGGCGTCATTAATAATAGCCTGTTCTGTTAACGCAACTGCTCCCATTGTTGTAGGAAGAAGCACTGTGTTTTCATGTGCCAATACATTAGCGAGGTCAATAAACTTTAGTTTCTCATCCATACGCACAATAAGCATAACGTCTTGTCTGTTGTATTCAATAAACTTCTCAAAGTCTGTGTTAAACAGTTGGTCTAGTGTGCCTTCGTATGGAATTTTTCTGTCGTTTAGTTCGTACTCGGATACAGTATCAAGGGAATAAGAGTGCATTTCATGATATGTGTATTTGCGATATAGTTCTAAATAATCTAAGTGTACTCTGCCATGTAATTGATATCCTTCTTGCTTACCTCCAAACTTCTCGTATTCGTATTTTTTAGGATGCAAGTTCCATAAACAATAACGTCGAGTATCATCTCTGCTTAACACCTTAGTAGTTCTATTAATTAAGTATGGTAAGTCATACCCTTCACTGTTCCAACCAGTGATAATATCAGAGTCTTGTATAAGATCAAGAAATGTTTCAAGTAATTTCTTTTCATCTTTATAGTCAAAGATGAAAGTGTTATCAAAGTTTTTACCAATACTATTGCCAATCTCTTCGGGCATACCTTTGGGGCGTAACGCAAGTGTTATTAATTGCTCCATTTGAGACAAATAAACAGTAATAGCAGTAACAGGCGCAGTAGGATCGCTTGGCTCACTAAATCCTTTTTCCGGATCAAAGTCTGCCTCGATGTCAACATAACAAATATTTAACTGAGGAGATTCCGCTCCAATATAGTTTTCAGAAAGACATCTAAATATCGGATTAATATCACTCTCATAAACCTTATGGCCGCGGTTTATTTTAAGTTCTCTTGCGAACTCTTTTTTGCTTTTAGTGTGAAATCGGCTTACAGGAAAGCCATGTATAGTTTGAAATTTGCCACGGGGGTCATCGAAATAAAAAACATATTCTACTGGAAATTCTTTATAGACACGTTGCCCGTCGACACGCTCAGCGACCTGTATTTTGTCATGATCTCTGTCTAAGTAAGCGTCTACATACATGTAATATATTATAACAGAAAACTTGTAAGATTACAAGTTTTTTAACTTTCCTTCTACTATTTCTTTTGCAACAACATCTGTGGGTTTATTTTGTATTTTACTTTGAGACAGTAAGTCGTATACTTTTAGGCCAATGTTCTCAAGTTTTTCTTTTACAAGTGGGTGATCCCATTCAATTTTAAGGCTAGTTGTTATATCATGTGATATGTTATACGAAGAACATACTTGTACTATTCCTCCGGAGTTTGCCAAATAATCAGGAACATATAATATTTTACGATCTGTTAATATTTGTGATGCATCGCCGAGTAACTGATTGTTTGCTCCGCCGCATACTATTTTTGCTCTTGTCTCACTCGCAAATTGTTCAGTGATCATACCGCCTGTAGCACAAGGAGCATATATATCAATTGGAAGTTGGTTAATTTCTTCTATACTATCACACCACTGTAAACGCCCTGGACCCATTCCGTCAAAATCCAATTTATTGAAACGCTTTTTTGCTTTATCATAGTTTTGCTTGTCAATGTCGTACACATAAACTGTAATGCAAGGTTGCAGTGATGTTAGAAAGTGCGCTAAACGACTTCCTACCTTTCCTAAACCAATTATTGCTACAGACCGTTTCAATAATGCATAGGGCGCTAAGTTGTTATCGAAACCAGCATAGTAGTTAAATGCTCCATTTATTGAATTATACACTCCATAAGCAGTTGCCCATCCTGAGTCTTTACCGCGGTAACCTAAAGCATATTGAGTATGCTTATGTAACTCTAACAAGTCATCTTGCGTAGTTCCTATGTCGCCAGCAGTATAGTAAATGCCGTTTAAACGATCCAATGCTTCAGCAAATGATTTCCAAAACTCTGGACTTTTTTTACCTGCTTTTGCATTAATGGTAGTTTTTCCGCCACCTGCTTTTAAACCTGCAAGTGTATTTTTATACGTCATTTGCTTCGATAAACGCAACGCATCGTAGCGTTGTTCATCAAAGTCTTTATATGCCATATAACGACAGCCACCAATAGCAGGGCCTAACCGTGTGTTATGAATGGCTATACATGCATCTAATCCGGTAGTCGAATCGGTAGCACGGACTACTCGTTCGTATCCGCCAATTGCGTGGTCAGTTAATTTAATCATTAGATAACCCCTAGGGTTACACTTTTAAAGTGTTTTTCCAACTGATTCTAAGATACCTTCTAATTCACCGATGTCAGTAAGTTGTTCTTGCCAGTTAGATTTATATGCTGTACGAATCGCTTTATTTAATACTGATGGTTTTACGCTCATTTCTTCTGCAATCGCTTTGACTGTATCTCTTAGTCCTTCTTTGAGATCGTCTACTTCTTGCATTACACGAGTTCCCTCGCTGACTAATTGTGTTAAACGTGCTTTTTCTTCGGGTGTGTAAACGCCGCCTGTCATGTTATGCCTCCGCTTTTTTGGTTGTTTTCTTTGCAGTCTTTTTTGCTACTTTCTTAGTAGTTTTTTCTTTTGCTGGTTTAGTTTGTTTTAATAAACTAGCAATCGCATCTTCAATTTTAGCAAGCCGATCATGGACTGCCATCATTTCTCTTTTAAGATTCATCGAGTTTTTCCTTTTTTATTATGTGACTAATGCCTTTTACATCTATGTATATTCCGCTTATAAGTTCTAAGTTTTTATTATCACCACTAAACATACCTAGTTCCTTTTCACCGCTTGGAAAATGTTTGGTTCCTTCTACAAATAATCCATCAGTAAATTCACCGTCTAATAGAGTCTCTCTGGTCAATTCGTCAAACATAGTCATTTTTCCGTGCCTTGGAAAGGCCTTTCCAAATCCGCCCGGAGGCCCTTCAATAACATCGTTTTCGAATTGTCCCTCGTATTTTGTTCCGTCTGACATAGTCATTTTTCCGTATCCGTTAATAACATCGTTTTCGAATTCTCCCTCGTATATTGTTCCGTCTGACATAGTCATTTTTCCGTATCCGTTAATGAGGTCGTTTTCGAATTGTCCCTCGTATATTGTTCCGTCTGACATTTCATATACATATACGCCGTTTTTTGGCTCTTGTTCTACTGGATGGTGGTCTATCCATCCATCTTCTTTGTGGAAAGTTGAAATTATGTCGTTTGCGTCTACTGTAAAAAACCATTCAGCATTGCTTCCTATTTCAGTAGACATTCTTACGTGGGTAAAATTATTTTGTAGTATTTCGTTTATATCCTTAGTAACACCACTTACAATATAGTTTATCTGGCCATAGTCTTTATGTTCTTTTGCTAGTATTTTTGAATTATTTAAATGTATTTCTTTTACTCCAAGAGTTTTTTGATCAGAACAGGAAATACTTACGTAGCTTTTATCGACATTGTCGAGTTGCAAATCCTTATAACAAAGTGTTTCTTCGTCATTTCGTAAAACTCCATAGTCTATAATTTTACCATTGAGTTTGATCTTATACCAAGTATTAGAGTTGGATTCTTGTTGTAATTTTATTTTTAACATTATATTTCAAACCCCGCCTCGTAGTAAATATCATCAGATGACTTAAACGGTATATGAACGCCATTTGCTGTAATAGCATGTAATTGTACTTCTGCTAGAGCCACTTTAATATTTTCTATAACTATATTATGTTTCCCTTGTTCTAAGTTCACACAAACCTTTTCATCTAAATAATTTCCGTCTTGTTTTTTAGGCGTTACGGATCTTTCACTAATAAGCAGACCGTCTAACCAGATACGAACAACTGGGGGTTTAAAATCCCATTCGCTATCGATATAAAAGTGTAGTTCTGTAAGTTCTGACATATAATATATATTATATATTCAAATTTGTTTTTTGTCAATGGTTATCTGGCATTTAATACAGGTGTGGCAACTTTTTCGATCCACTTATCTCTGTCCATATTATGACTGCTTGGAGTGCCTAAACTATCAAAATCTACAGCATCTACGATACGCTCTGCATTAATGTTTTCACTACTTTTTAGGGCTCTGCCTTTTAGTGTTGCTCGCATAATAGGATCTTGTGCTGGATCTTCGTCCCAAATTGAATTGTCTGGATCTATGGTAAGTCTTACAATAGATATTGGTGTTTGTTTATTGTCAAAACGCATCTTGCTTGCCCAGTTAATAGCATCTTCTGGGTTGTCAAATGCAAATACACCGGCGTCTTCGTTATAGCGTGAACCGCCTGGGCCTTTAACCCAGTTACTGGGATGGAACTGCTCTAGCCCTTTCTTTTTAATGTTGTCAACATTTTTTGTGAAGGTAACATGAAAAAGAAAGTCTGATAAGTCTGGCAATCCTTCGTAAATATCTTTAACATACTCAGTATAAGATAGATTAGGTTGATAACCAATCTTATATTTGTTTCCGCCTTTATGCTTCTTAGTGCCACTATTATGGTTTTTAAGTAACGAAGACCCGACGACTTCACTCATTTTCATATTAGTATTTATACTCATATTCATGATACTATTGACTTATTTTGCTATAGCATATATAATATATGTTATGAGAATTGAAACAGACGTTAAGTTAGATTTTAAAGATGTACTTATTCGTCCTAAGCGTTCAACGCTAGGATCACGCAAAGAAGTAAGTTTAAACAGAGAGTTTAGGTACAGAAACAGTGATTGGAGGTATAGTACTATTCCAATTATGGCATCCAATATGGATGGCGTTGGCACGTTTGCTATGGCTGACAAACTTACAGATTTAAACTTGTTTACGTGTCTTGTAAAAACTTATAATACAAAAGAACTTATTGATTACTTTAAAGATGCACACTGTACAAAACTTAATAGTGTAGCGATGAGTATTGGAATCACGGATAGTGATTTGGAAAAGTGGCGTGAAGTTAGAAAAAATACAGAAGTGCGTTATGTATGTATTGATGTAGCGAATGGATACTCGGAACGCTTTAGTGAGTTTGTAAAGAAGTTTAGAGATGAATATTCACGTACCACAATTATTGCCGGCAACGTAGTGACCGGAGAAATGACAGAGGAGTTATTATTAAATGGAGCGGATATTATTAAAGTTGGAATTGGTCCTGGCAGCGTATGTATTACTAGGATCCAGACTGGGGTTGGCTACCCTCAGTTGTCTGCTGTTATTGAATGTGCAGACGCGGCTCATGGGCTTGGCGGGCATATTATTGCTGATGGGGGATGTACTAGCCCTGGTGACGTTGCGAAAGCGTTCGCAGGCGGGTCAGATTTTGTAATGCTAGGTGGTATGCTTGCCGGACACGATGAAGGTGAAGGCGAGATTATTACCAAGCAATACGCAACGAATGAACCCTCGTGCAGGCTGGTAGGCAATCAACCGTTCGTAACAGAAGAAAAAAAGTTTGTACAGTTTTATGGTATGAGTAGCACTGCCGCTAATAAAAAACACTTTGGTGGATTAAAAGAATATAGATCTTCCGAAGGGAGAGAAGTACTAGTTCCGTATCGCGGTGCTGTTGCTAATACTATTCAAGATATTTTAGGTGGAGTGAGAAGTACATGCACTTACGCTGGTGCTAACAAACTTAAACAGTTATCTAAATGTACCACCTTTGTACGTTGCACACAAACACATAACGGAATATACGAAAAGAGTACTATTGGCAATTAAGCAAGATCATTGCCAAAAATATTATTTGTGATCCACCCATAGAGTGGAGTTTTAAATGCTAGTTCCCATTTTCCGTTTTGGCTTAAACAAGAACTATTCGGTATGTGATGAATTAGTTTGCTTTTATGAATGTGTTCCGACACATTTTCTATTAATACATTATCAACGCCGTTGTATGTAAATTTAGGAATGTAAACCTCACCTTCTACAAAAAGATTTTTATTGTTTGCATGTTTGGCTATAAAATAAAGATTATCAGTAGTATCATAATATAACTTATTACCTTTAATAACATAACCATCATCAGTTATTAAGCAACCGTTGAATTCAGTATATTCTTCTGTCTTGTTATTAAACACTTTTGGGTTGTTGCCCACTACTTTGTCATGTCTGTAATTTAAAAGTCTATAGTTTTTATTACTATTGTTAACCTCATGCGGGAATATATCTACAGAGAAATTGTCATTGTTTAATTGTTCAAAGATATAATTGATATTTTGCGTACAATCTAAATATGTATGCCCTCTACGATGTATTAAATCACAGATGTCCACTTCACATAAACTAACATGGTCTATATCAATACCAAATGGTCCCTCATCATAATCACATGAGTGATCAGCACCAAGATGTTCGATAACCAAAGTATATTCATTCTCTATGGTATCTTCTATATCAACAGTTGACTTAAAATGATAACCTTCTTCCGGAATTCCAGTTTGAACATCATGTTCGATAAGAGTGTTATACATCATATCGCCATTTGGTATATTACCGTAGCGATCAATGATGTAAAATTTCCAGGTTGGAATTTTTTTAGAAGTGCAATTGTAAGTTACACCAATTGACAATGTGAATGGCATGTTATTGTAAAAGTTCTTCTAAAAGCCAAAGATAAAACGGACATTTAAATTCAATACTATAATTACTTTTATGAACATTTAAATATGTGGTAGACGAAGTCCATATACATTTTCCGTCTATTACAGCAATCTCATTCATCATATCATTATTTTTAAGATACCGTATAAATCCGTCTGTGTCCATTTCAGATTCAGGACATATTTCTGCTACTGTTACACCGTTATCCCACAATACAGATTCAATTGAAATTTCATCAATTTCAATATCGGCAATATAAAAACCATAATCTTCCTTGCCTCCAGTATTAGGATCATCTTCAAGTAAATCCCAAACATTTTGCAGGTCAGACTCGTATATAACTTTTATAGTATGGGTGCCTTCCTTATCATCATCTACTTCGACGTCATATTCTTTAATAGATATCTTTTTTTCGTCTTGCCAGGTTGTTGTGTGATTTGAAGGATTGTCTAATTCAATGTTTTCTTCTAATACTGTGTCGTTTAGCATTATAGTGCAACGCGGCAATGGTAAATTTCCGTTTAAATCGTCAGTTAGTTTGAAGTATATTTTGAGTGGTACTGATTCTAAATGCATGGTATTATGTGTGTTATTGATTATTTATGAGCATACGGATATGTACTCAAAAAAAAAGACATAGTCACAAGCTATGTCTTTTTTGTGGTCCCGATAAAATTATTAATTATTCTCGAATGCCTAGACCATCATACCATTCGTTAAAGTTGCCTGCATATGCAAGAACAATAACACTGCCTAGTCTTACTAGTCCGCCATCCTCCCACGGATCTGCTGTGTAATATGTCTGTGAACCACCACCAATATTCAAATCTGTGGTAACAGTTCCGGAACTTGTAGTTTGGCCGGAGGCTAAGTTAGCCGCCGCAACTGGCGTTAAAGGATTATATATTGTAACAGCATGACTTAAAAAATCATTACGTTCATCATGCGGAATGTCATCAATAGTAATACTGTCAAGTTCTCCGTCTGGATATAAATTCTCATCTTCAGCGCCACTGTGGCAAATTTCAAATTTATATGTGTGTGGTCCTGAACCACCTAAGTCATCATTAATTGATGTTAATGCTACAGATAATGGATTTGAATCAGGTTGTATTTCATTTACACCCAATTCACCTTGAATAAGAACGTCATCTTTGTATACTTTGATGGCGTAATCTTCTGTAGTAGATTCATATTTTTTAAAATTAAAAATTACAACACTCATGAATTATCCCCTTTTGTTTTCGCGAAAACCAATTCTGATTAAACTGGCTATATATATATAAATAATATTTATCTAAATCTTAGATAATAATGTATAATCGCCGTTAAAGTGCCAAAAACCAGTGTGTTGCAGATTTATAGACTTATCTACCCATACTTTGAGACCTGCGTGTATAACGCTTCTGCAAAAACTATAATCTTCTGTTAAATATTGGCCTGTTTCATCTACAGTACAGTTAAAAAAGTCGTATTGAAAGTTTGTTTCGTCGCCTAATCCAATGTCATCATGATACTTAGTAGCACCTGCTTCGATTAGTTTCTCAAATACTTGGCGTTTAATAAGCATAAATCCAGTGCCGGCACTATCTGCTTCTACTAAATCTTCTCTACGCTCACCATCCTTTTTAATATTTACTACGTATTTTGGTGGAATAATCTTTTGAGGATATACACCACACGCAACATCTACATCGTGTGTTACTAACTTAACCACATCCTCTGGTAACCAGCCAATGTCTGCGTCTACGAACATTAGATGACTGCCGTTACCCATAAGAAATTTAGCGGCGCAACTATTACGCCCACGATTAATATTGCTTTCATTGCTTAATGTGTCTATTTGGAATGCTAATTTATTCTGCATACCAAACACGGTCCATTTAATATAACTTTGGAAGCATGACTCGCTTATTTGACCACCATAACAAGGCGTACAAAAGTGTATATTGATATTCATATATGAATAATTCTACATCGGGTGTTCTATTTTGTTTATAGCCATAAAGTTACGAACGCGTTCAGGGTCGTCTATTTGTACTTCCATTTAAAAGTCTCCTCTATCTACTTGAAATACTCGGAGGCCATTGCGCCTCCACATATCTACAACTTTGTCGCGATCATCAAACGCAATCGTTGGCGTAAAACC
>Ga0098061_1000420_pt1 | contig 20105 bp, 66 predicted proteins | sample 22_taG_FD_92579 | JGI IMG/M metagenome (GOLD analysis project Ga0098061, IMG submission 92579) | Marine viral communities from the Subarctic Pacific Ocean - 22_ETSP_OMZ_AT15343 metaG | ecosystem: Environmental > Aquatic > Marine > Oceanic | place: Subarctic Pacific Ocean | collected 2015-01-20
GACAGATGGAGATGCACTGGAATCCTTTGTCTTTGCGCTGTCTCCTTTTATGTCTACGTGGGATGCAGTCTGCTACGCCCCCGGCCAGCGAGTATTCAACATCTCCAGAGTTCTCGACGAAGACCTGCTCGCAATAGATCTCGCCTTGATCTTCCAAGAAATTTGTATTGAACCCTAAAAAATACTTGACTTTAAAAACTGGTGTTTAACTTTACTGTTGTAGCGGCAAGGCTTGCCACATAACAATAGGAGGAAAAAGCCATGACACTAGTAAGACGAAACACAAACAACATTGACAGGTTCTTTTTGACAGCACCAAACATCTTTGATAATATGTTTGATGATTTGTTTTGGTCACCACCATCGAGGAAAACTTCTGACGAGGCGGTGAGCAGAACAGAGTTTGAAGACCGCACGGAGATTTCTATTGCAGCGCCCGGAATCAAAAAGGAAGATTTTAGTATCTCCTTGAAGGAAAATGTAATTGCAATCTCTTATGACCAGAGCACGGAGGAAAATCCAAGGGTTTTTTCCACGCGCGCATTCTCAAGGAGTTGGACAGTCCCGGACGGCACGAAGTCAAAAGATGTTTCGGCCAAGTATGATGCCGGGATTCTTGCTGTTTCTATTAAGAAGACCAAGAAAACACAGCCAAAGACCCATTCAATTAACATTGCATAAAATGCTTGACATTTCGCTATTCATCGTCTATACTTCTATTTAATGAACGTGGAAGAACGAGGAGTAAATAGCGAAATGTCAGAGGACCAATCATCTTTGGACCCCGAAGATCTCTTGCCAAAACCGCCACCCAAGCGTGCCCCGAGAGGAATTAGGACTTTCACGGTGGCCCGTCGTGTTGACGAAACTGGTGTCTCTGGAATCGGCGTGATTATTGAAGGTGTTGAATATGCTACTGGACAGGTTGTAGTTCATTGGTTGTTTCCACCTCCTCGCGGCGGCATCGCAATCTTTGACTCCTTGGACGACTTCTTAAAAGTTCATGTTGTACCTCACCCGGTTAATGAAACCATTATAACTTTTGAAGATGGTGATCAAGAAACTTATGGTGGCAGTAGTGAAAATAAAAACGTGAATAAACCCACCGAACCGCTTGTTCAATAAACGAGAGAGATCCAATGACATGGTTAATTATTCTAGCGTTGTTTACCCTTCCCTTTATCATTATTTATAATGACAAAAAGAAAGATTAGCGACATAGTAAAGCACTATAAGCAAGATTTTGGTCTTGGTGTTATTCTGGATGAGAAGTGTATTTGTTATACTTCTGATCAAATAACGGAAGATCCCACCGTTTATACTGTTTTTTGGACGAAGATCGAAGAAGTAAAGAAACACTTTGATGCAGAACTGGAGGAAGCATGAGGTATGTTATCGTGAAAAAGTATGAAGACGAGCTGGTGAAACTAACGAAGCCTGCGACTGCAAAGCAGGCAAGAAACTCTTTTGAGAGGTTCTTGGGGATTGGTATCACAGACATTGAAATTTTACCAGCCAACAAGGTAAAGAAGACCCAGGTCCAAGGAGAGGGTTCCGACGAATTTTTGAAGGCAAAAAAAGACTTTGAGGAAATTAATGACTGAGAGGAAGAAACAAAAGTTTTTAGGTGTACTAAACTTTACTTTTATGGCTGATTATCTTGGAGATAAGAACGAGCTAACTAGAAAGATGCACGAGAAGTTTAAAAAGAACCCAGAGCTTATTGTTGAGTTCATAAAAGAAGAGAACGGCTTTTTGTTAGAACTGGTGCCACTCAATGAATGATTTCGGGGAAAAGAAGTTTAAAGAATATGCCAAGATGAACAGACTTCGGCTAAAGACATCAGAGGATGGTTACCCGATAGTTATTTCACGTGGAAAGAAATTCGAAGGATGTATGCTCTACGATGGTTTTTCTGACGATTTTGTTGGGCTTCTTGTTGTAAGGGACACTATGTCGAAACTTTCACATCTCGCCAACAAGGTGGATAAAATGGGGCTTACACCTTTGGTTCGCGGCGATTATGAAGCAACCTATAAGGTTCCTTATTCAAAGATTTGGGAAGTCGCTAAGTTCTTTAATATGGTAAAGAAAAGACCTTCTAACCAAAATGTGGAAGGCTTAAAGAGATTCAGGGAGAATAATGGTGTTCCCTGAGTGGTGGGAATTAATATATTTAACCATGGCCCTCATTGTCTATAGTGAGCCAGCTAGGCAACCTCTTATTTTAACTCTAAGTCCTAGCAAAGTGAAGGTAGACTAGCTTGAAATCCTCTGCGAAAAATGATTTCATTCCCACCATACACCCACAGCAAGAGAACTCTAATGAAGGTAGGTGATTTAGTTTTAGTTTATGATTGCCCCGAAGCGACAGGGGAGGCTTTTGGTGTAATTACTGGCGTCGATCAGTACGCTAATGATTTTGCTGGTGATTTGGATGCAGACTTATACCGTGTTTTTATTACAGAACAAAGCGTAACACGATACTTCACCAATCGTAATCTTGTATTGTTATCACAAACTAGGAGGAAAAAGTGATTATTTATGTCGATATTGACGAAACAATTTGTTTCTACGAGGGGAAGAGGGAATATCCGCTGGCGATTCCCAGTCATAAGAACATCGCTAAGATTAATAAACTTTATGATGCGGGCCATGAAATAGTTTACTGGACAGCACGAGGAGCAGTATCGGGAATTGATTGGAAAGAGGAAACCACCAATCAATTAAATGCGTGGGGTTGTAAATTCCACGAGTTGAAGATGGGAACGAAGCCCCATTATGATTTGCTTATCTGCGACAAAACAAAGAGAATTGAAGAAATTTGAATAATCCACACCCCTCGTCTGTTCAACAGGAGAACAGTATCCTCCCATAGCTCAACTGGTGAGAGCACTTGCCTTATAAGCGAGAGGTTCCGGGTTCAAATCCCGGTGGGGGGATTAAAGTGGAGGAAGTAGAATGAGACAAACTATTATTGCACTTGCCATACTGGCAATTCTTTTTGCGCCATATATGTGGCTTGTAACAAAGAAGTCTGACGATTAAAACTATTTAAGCCGAAGTGGTGGAATTGGTATACACAAGGGACTTAAAATCCCTCGCCTTGTGGCTTGCGGGTTCGAGTCCCGCCTTCGGTATTAACTTTTAAGGAGGATCTATGATGGATTTATGGACTACAATCGGTGTAATATCTGGACTCGTACACATGGCCGCAGCGTTTACGCTGTTGGGAATGTTAATGACGCTACACCCCGCACAAACTAAGGAGGCAAAATGTCGCAACCGGAACTAAAAATTGTAAATTATGATGAGGAGGGAGAGCCCAAGTGTACAAAGGAACAACACATTATAAACTATCTAAAGTCTTTGTTCGCGATTGAAGAGGCAATCGAGCCCTACAAGGAACAGAAGAAAGACTTGCGTGTTGAATACACAGAGAACGATTGGCTTACTCGTGATGAGATTTGGGCAGCAGTGAAAGCTTTTCGCCTCTATCAGAAGGCTGCGAGCATGAATGATCTCAATGATATGTTCGATCTTATCGAAAAACAATTCGGACCAAGTCAATGAAGCTTGTAATTACAAGTGGTTATTTTGATCCGCTCCACGTCGGACACTTGGAGTGTTTGAAGTTAGCTAGGCAGCTTGGGGACAGGCTTGTCGTTATTGTCAATAACGATCACCAAGCTGCCTTAAAAAAAGGCAGGGCTTTTATGCACGACGAAGACCGCGCATGTATTATTCAAGCACTTGAGTGTGTTGATGAGACTTTTGTATCAGTTGACACAGATAAATCAGTTTGTAGATCCATAGAGGAAGTGTGGCATAAAAACCTTAGCACTTGTGACGAGATGATCTTCGCGAAGGGTGGTGATCGAATGAGCTACGAGATACCAGAAGCAATCACTTGTAAGAATCTAAAAATTATAATTGTTGATGGCCTCGGGGCAAAAATTCGCTCCTCATCGGAGCTAACGGACGCTTATAGGCACCTTTTGAAGAAAACCCCAGCAGAGAGTAAGTGAAGAAAGGCGACCTTGTAAGGCTAAAACCACTATGCGAAACTCACGCATCACCGGTGGCCGCGGATTGGCACGGCATGTGGTATAACAGATCCAGAGACAGTGGCGAGCCCCTTCTTGTTCTTGAAACACCAGGGCGAGATGATGTGTGCAGGGTTCTGGACGTTTACGGCGAGGTCCGTTGGATCAGCACCTACGACGCCACCATCATTTCTAAAAAAAATGAATAATCCCCGGACCTCGCCGGTTCAATAGACAGAGACTAACAATGAAAGTAGGTGATTTGGTGAAGCTCAAGCACCGTGGCTTACCACAGGACCGCGCCGGTGATTTGGGGCTTATTCTTGAGAGGAGTCAACACCCATGTGGAAGTTTATATTTTATGATACAAAGACTTCGCGATGGAAAGATATTAAGCTCTTTGAGCAGCGACTTGGAGTTGGTAAATGAAAGTCGGTGACTTGGTGAGGTGCGACAACGAAATTGCGATAATATTAGAGGTCCGTCGTTATCTCGACGAGCCCGCTCCTGGGCACCCCCTGGATGAACTCCTTTGGCTAAAGTGTTCGTGGTGTAACGGATATACGTCGGTCATCGCAGATGATGAAGTGAGGTTGATAAATGAAAGTAGGTGACTTGGTAAGAGACATAGAATTTGGCGACACGGGAATACTTCTGAGCCCTCCACGACTGTCCGAAGATTGCAAGGGCGAAGTTGATACTTATTATGTCGCTAATGTGCATTGGTGTCGTATCGGTATGACTCAAAATAACGTAACAGATTATATTGAGGTCATAAGTGAAAGTGGGTGACCTGTTGAGATGGACTTACAGGGACAGGTCTTGGCTTGTTGTTGTTGTTCGGAAAGATGAGTGGGCAACCCTTATTCTTTGGCCGGACGGAGATGTTGAAGACAAGGACAATTACGATGGCGACGGCACGTGGGAGGTGGTAAGTGAAAGTCGGTGATTTGGTTCGCCCCACCATCCGTGACACGAGCTTGCTCGCCATCAATTGGATTGGAGTTGTGATTGACCCCAGTGGCTTTGGGGGTGTGGTGGTTTATTGGAATGATAAATATCCGAATGAAGTAGAGAACAGAGATTACTTGGAGGTCATAAGTGAAAGTCGGTGACTTGGTTCGCAGGAAGCGTTACGCTTCTTTGGGGCTCGGAATTGTGTTGGACTTTGATGTGGAAGGTGACCCCATTGTCTATTTTCAGAACAGACAGCGCGGATACCACGCTTTTTATTCTGATGATTTAGAGGTTGTAAATGAAGGTAGGCGACGTAATAAAACTTCCAAAAGGATGCAGTAACCACTGGGGCTTGCCCACCGGCATCGCCATTCTGGTCGCGAAGACACCCAGAACAGATTATCTTGAATACGATTGGACTGTCTTTGTTGATGGTAGGTTCATTGGATTGGGCAGACAAATAGAGCAAAGCGCGGAGGTATTAAATGAGAGTAGGTGACTTGGTTTATGATGACTACTATGGTCAGGGCATCATTTTAGAAATTGAGTTTGGCGAAGCCAGCATTTTCTTTTACGAAGCCAACAAGAAGTGTTGGCTTGATAAAGAAATGTTTGCAAGCGTGGAGGTTATAAATGAGAGTAGGCGATTTGGTTAAAATTAAACAACATTATCATCTTCGATTGGGACAAGACCCCGTTGGCCTAGTCTTAAACTCTTATCTTAATAAGAAGAACGGCAGGCAGGTCTATGAAGTCCAACTTTTTGGAGCGAACCGCTACGACACTCACAGGGACCAACGAGTTGAACAGTTTGCGTTTTATGGCAAAGACCTGGAAGTGTTCAAGAAAGCTTGAATAGTTTCCAAAGCTCATCTGTTCAACAGATAGAGGGAGGGAACGATGAGAGTAGGTGATTTGGTTCAGCTTACACCGACGCCTAAGCGTGGAACAATCTATCCAACAAAAATAAAAGATGGTTCAATAGGCATTTTATTAAAACATCGTTTCGGTATTACTCGCCACGATTGTCTTGTTAATTGGGGCGATACAACAGAGTGGGTTTTTCGTGGAAGATTGGAGGTAATAAGTGAAAGTCGGTGACTTGGTTAGGTATATTATGGATGGGTTCATTCATGCCGGGACCGGCCTCATCGTCGCTAAAGATGACTACGCCTGTGTCAGCTTTGAAGTTCTCTGGACCCAAAGTCCAGCGACCTGCGAGACATCAACAAGCTGGTGTTTTGAAGATTGTTTGGAGGTCATAAGTGAGAGTAGGTGATTTGGTTAGGATCTTGCGGTCGGGAACACTTGGGATGGTGATTGGTTTTGATGAGGACGATGACCCGATTGTTCGCATTTTCAATTGGTATGCGCACCCCAACGGCGAGCCCGAGTTTGAACACGCGGTGGAGGTGGTAAGTGAAAATCGGTGACTTGGTTCGCTTCAAAATAGTGCATCCCTTTAAGAAGATAGGAATAGTCGTAGGTATAACTTGGGACGATCCACTTGCCGAGGCTAGATATCCAGCCGCCAACATTATGTGGAATGGTAATTACGGAACATTCTGGACTCAGGTTCAACACTTGGAGTTGTTAAATGAAAGTCGGTGACTTGGTAAAATGGACAAACCCTTCCGACGAGGAATTAGGAATTGCGATTGAACCGTGGGTTGATGGCTTTGGCGACAAGCATATGGTTATTTACTGGTTCTCAGCACCAGAGTTCAGTGGTCCCTACCCTATTGGTCACAAATATTTGGAGTTGTTAAATGAAAGTCGGCGACTTGGTAAGAATTAAGACGGGAAGCGGGGTTTTTGAAGATGGCGAGGATACGACTTGCTATTGGCCCGAGTCAAAGGGGCAGATTGCGCTGCTCATTGCGAAGACCACGCGTTTTTATATTCCTGCGGCAAAGGTTTTGGTACTCGGTGAAGTCGTCGCAATCGCCCTCTTCGATATTGAGGAGCTTGAGATAGTATGAAAGTCGGCGACTTGGTTCGGTTTAGGAGTGACGAGATAAATAAAAAGTATACAGGTGTTGTTCTTGGAACGATAGAAGACCCATACGGGCACGCTGCTGATGTGTATGTGTACTGGAACCGGATGGACGAGGACAACCCACAGGGGGCAGGCTGGGCATTTGCGTATGCCTTGGAGGTGATAGGTGAAAGTCGGTGACTTGGTTCGTTTTAAGGGCGATGAGATAAATAAAAAACACATGGGTGTTGTTCTTAGAACAATAGAAAATCCAGGTGGACGCCCCGCTAATGCGTATGTGTTTTGGAACCGGATAGATGAGGACAACCCCATCGTCTCAGGCTGGGCATTTGTGTATGCCTTGGAGGTTGTAAGTGAAAGCAGGTGATTTGGTTGAACTCGATGCTGGTCTGTATGGCGAATCAGGAGAATATCTTGGCGCAGCCCTCGGACCAGCCATTATAATAGATACCCACGCAGGAAGGACTGGGTTGTCTCAATATATTGAAGTTCTCTATGACGGAGTGTGGGCCTTTATTGTTCAGCAAGGTGTGGTGAGGGTTCTAAACGAAAAATAGGTGAATAATCCGCACCCCTCGCCTGTTCAATGGATGGAAGGAGGGCGAGAGAATGAAAGTTGGTACCCTGGTTAAGGCTCCGTATCTTATGGATCACAATCCCAATGATGCGGGTATTGTTCTGGAAATTATAAACGCCCGAGTTGTACGAGTGATGTGGCCTAAGAAGGTAAGAAATGTTATCGTTCACTTGTTGGAGATTCTAAATGAAAGTCGGTGATTTGGTAAGATGGGAGAAGGATGATGATATTGGTATCGTTCTTAATTTTGTCCGGTGGGACGAGGGCAATGACGACCGATACGGAAACCCAATAATTAGATGGTTTCTTCACTCCTGCGGCGATGGTATTGATGATTCTATCGACCCCGACGATGAGAACCTGGAGGTGATAAGTGAAGCCCGGTGATTTAGTAAAACTAACGAGGCAATCTATTGCTTATAAGAAAGGTACAATCGGCTTGATTGTTGAGGTGTATCCTAGCAATCTGAGCGGATTACTAATGTATGAGGTCCAGCTTCTTGGACGCTATGGTCAACTTGGAGAAAGAACACCGAGAATTGTGCGGAGTCTAGAAGAAGATTTAGAACTCTTCAAAAAAGATGAATAAAACAGCCGCATCACCGGTTCAAAGGACAGACGGAGACGAACGATGATTGAGGCTGGAACTCTTGTCCGATGGATACCGGATGGTGATCTTGGTGTGGTGCTTGGATATACTGATGTCGGACGGTATTATTTAACGATATGTTTTGCGGACGGCAAAATAGATAATAGCATTTACGACGACCATCCCAATTTGGAGATACTTAATGAAAGTCGGTGACTTGGTAAGATGGGATAAGGATGACGATATTGGCCTTGTTCTAGGATTTGTCGTCGATAAAAGAAGAAGCACAGTGGGAAATCCCATCATCCATTGGATGAACCTGGGCTACCGCGACGACGCCGTTAATATAAATCACAAATTGTTGGAGGTAATCAGTGAATTGGCACAACCTGAAGCTCGGTGATTTGGTTCGCGGAACATACTTGCAGTCCTTGAAGAAGAAGGCGTGGCTAGGCATAATTACTGACCGCGAAGGCAATTGGCTTGAAATCACGTGGGATGACGGCGGCATCGACCAATACGACCTGGGTGATATGGACGGAACTCAAGAGTTGAGGGACCATTGGGAGGTGGTAAGTGAAAGTCGGTGACTTGGTAAAACAAATAGGTTGGGGAGACTTAGGGATAATTACTAAGATTGGTGGAGGGTGTTACGCAATTACTACTGTTTTTTGGGGAGATCGCGGGGACGACCCATTCGTCCCGGAAATTTCAAACCACTTTCCCGCTGACTTGAGGTTGTTAAATGAAAATCGGTGACTTGGTTGAGCTATCAGCCGCAGCCAGAAAGTTATTGTGGACAGAACCATTCCACGATACGATTGGGATAGTAACGAAGGTGAATGATACAGACACACCGTCCCCAGACTATTCGATTCGATGGATGAACATAAGAAGGTATGATGAGTGTTCCCACGCCTTTCGGCGTAAGACTATGTGGTCCTACCGGAACATTCTGTTGTATACTTTTCGTAGAAAAGAACTTAAATTTGCAAAAAGGAGAACAAAATGAGCGCGAATGTAGACTATTCAGATTTTAATGTCTTGACCTTTAATGACACCGAGACTGGTGCCCATTTTATCTGGGCTGGCGAACTTTACTTGAAAGTACATTCTTTTCACCCTGACCCCAAAACATTTGGAGATGATGCCCGAAATGTTATTCGTGCTCGTGATGGGGAGGGGTTCACATTCTTTGGCGAGGAACAGGTTGTGCCCGTGGATGTAAACATTGAAGTTACAAGGAGGGGAATTTAGTGACTTGGGGTAGCGAAGACATGAAGGCCTTGGGTGTTGCTGGAGAGAACATTCGGAAGATGAAGTCACTGATTGATGAGTTGGAGTCACTTAGTGAACCTCTATACGAAGATATAATTGGTGATGATGGTCAGACAATTGAGCGTTGTCACCGCGTTATCCATCGAATGCAGGCTTATGTTAAAGAGCTTGAAGAAATAAAGTTCAAAGAATATAACGAAGCACGCCGAACCTCTACTTAAAGCAGGGAGGGGTAGAAATGGTTTCACATACTCGTATTTTTGATACAGAAGAAGAAGCATGGGCATTTGCTGATGGGGTCGAGTTTGTTAATGATTCATCACTGGAGGTTGAAAGTGTTGAGCTTTCGCCCGAAGCGGAATCAACGGCGTATGCCACAGGACCGTGGGTTGTCAGCATCGTTGACCATGATTTCGACCCCGACGACGAGGGGAACTAAATGTGGAAGAACCCCCTCAATATAGAAAAGATAGAAGTGGGAGATTATGTTCAGAATATCTTGGTGCCGGAGGCATTTGGTATTGTTATTGAAAAGGCAAAAAACGGGCGACGAGTCACGGTAGACTGGGACATCCCAAACCTTGAAGAAGAAGACACAATTACAATTACTGCGATTACGTCTATACGATTGGTATCAAAACCAATACAATGTTAAAAAAATGTTGAATAATCTGAGGGAACCACCGGTTCAATAGATGGGAGCAACAAACACCGAGGAAACAATGAGTCAAACCAGAAACGAGGAGATTGAAGTTCTCTTAAAGAACGATTACCTTGACGATTGGACTCGCCGGTTTTGTGGGAGTCTCCAACAGCAACTTGAACAGGGACGACGACTTTCTGAACGTCAGCTTCAAATTCTCGGCGAGAAGTACCAACAGTATGGACCGGAAGCACAGGCAGTAGAAAGCGATTGGTCATCGTCTTGGAACGATGAAAAAGAAGAAATCTTTCGTGTTTGTGCCCTGTATTACCGGGGAACTGGATATTACAACGTCTTGGCCAACAAGGTCAGCGAGGACGGTACGATTGAAGAGGGGTTCATCCCCAGAAAGCGCGAATATCAGAAGATGTGCAACAACAAGTATGCCATGAAGGTTCGCAAGGCTTGGTTCGATGAGCCGAAGTTTCCAGTCGGAAGTCTGGTCGCTATCCGTTCCACCGCTCCCAATTATGGAGGGGGGAGGACCGTTCCTAAGCACAAGGACGGCAAAACGATTGCCTACTTTATTGTAGAAACCAATAGCATCGCACCTAAGTCAGCTTGTGCTGGTGCAAAGTGCTATACGATTATCGCGGCTGGCAGCAGCATGACTCACGAACTTGAAGAACGTCATCTGAAAAAGTTGCGAAGAAAATGAATAATCCAACCTTGCCACCTGTTCAAAGGGTGAGAGCAACAAACAAGAACCCAGAACGAGAGAAGTAAAATGAGTTGTTCATATTGTTATGAATACGGACACAACAGGGCTGGTTGTCCTAAGCGTAAGGAGCGAGTCGCAAAAGAGCGAGCCGCAGGCGAAAGCAATTGGCTTACCCGAGAACAGGACCGCAAGGACCGTCAGAAGGAATACAACAAGCAGCATGGTAGCCCTCGACGATGCTCGTGGTGCTACGAAACAGGACACAATCGACGTGGCTGTGCCAGCATGAAAGCGGCAAAGGCCGCCTTCGCATCGCACAACTCCGCTTACCGGCACTTCCTTTATGAAGATATGAGGGAGCAGGGCTGGGGCGTCGGCGCTCTGGTGGAAGTTAATCCTGAATTTTATGACCGCGAAGCGGGGAAGTACGTCAGACAACCAATCACTTATCTAATTACTAGTGTGAACTGGTCACAATTAAATTGGCACAACCTTTATAGGGGTGGACGCCGCGACGAGGTTTTTAGACTGGACGCCGTTAGTGTCCCTAGTAATCACGCCAAAGCTACCCTTTATTCACCGCACCCTGGCAAGGAGGGAATCACAACAATTCCCGAGTCTCCCTATTCCTATGGGAATGACGGCGAAGAGGTGATTAGATTGTTGTCGCCAGTCTCAGCAAGTGTTTTTGAAACTATGACTCCTGACGCTGATTGGTTCGATGGCACTTCGGGACTTAAAGAGGTCTTTGATAAAGAACTTTCAAGCTGGCAGGCAGCAAGGTGGCTTGACAACATTGGGGAACTTTCCGGTTATGAGTTTATGCAGAAAGTTTGAATAATCCGCCGCTGCCGTCTGTTCAAAGGACGGAAGCAGCAAACGAGAACATGAGTCAAGAGGAAAAGAAAAATGGCTATTGATTTTAAGACCGCTACCAGCATCGTCCCGCACGTCCTTAATGTGCGTAAGCCGGTTCTCTTTCGTGGTCGCCACGGTATCGGCAAGTCCGAAGTGGTCTATCAGATTGGCGCGGAATTGGGATTGCTCGTAGTAGAGCGCCGCGCCTCTCAGATGACTGAGGGTGACCTGATTGGTCTGCCTTCTACCGATGGAAGTGTAACTTCTTTTAATCCTCCTGATTGGTATAAGGAGTGTTGTGAGGATGGTCGCCTTCTCTTCTTGGATGAGGTTGACCGCGCCACTGCCGAGGTTCGTCAGGGCATCTTTGAGCTGACTGATAGTCGCAAGCTCAACGGTCATACTCTGCACCCCGACACTGTGGTCTTCGCCGCTGTTAATGGTGGCGAGCACGGTGCTCAATATCAGGTCGGTGAGATGGACCCTGCGGAACTTGACCGCTGGACCGTCTTCGACCTTGAGCCTTCCATCGAGGACTGGTTGAATTGGGGAAAGGATAACGTTGAGACGATTATCTGGGACTTCATCAACAACAACCACCAGCACCTTGAGCACGGTGGGGAGTTTGAGCCTAACAAGGTTTATCCTTCTCGTCGGTCTTGGAAGCGGGTTAGTGATTGTCTGCACAAGGCTGGTCTTCTGGACGAGCCTAGTCAGGACTTGTTCCAGTTGACTGCGGCGTTCGTAGGCTTTGAGGCTGCGGTCGCACTCAACGACTTTGTTCAGAACTACTCCCGAGTTGTCACGGTCGAGAACATCCTTATCGAAGGTAAGGTTGAACTGACTGACGAATTCGGTGTTAATGAGCACAGTGCCTTGGTTGAGAAGTTTGAGGCTACGAATACTTTCGATGAGGCTCTGCCCGAGGAGCAGGTTGCTAACATCGCAAAGTACTTTATGACTCTGCCTTCCGAGGTTGCCATGAAGCTCTGGACTGTCATCGGACAAGCCAATCAGGACAATGCGATTGCCCTGCACGGTGCCGAAGTTGATGGACAACAGGTCAGCGGTGTCCTTGTGGAGATGCTGACTGGAAAGAAAGTGGAGGAATAAATAAAAAAAAGGTGGGGTCGGTGAATAAAACGCTGGCCCCACCTGTTCAACGGATGAGAGCAGCAACAACAGAGGAAAGATAATGAACGACAAGGCTACTAAGGTTGAGTTTGACCTTAACCGACACATGGCACGTCTCTTACTTAAAGAGCCGTTCTTCGCTGCACTGTCCAGAACGATTGATAAGATTCCGTCGAAGGCTCTGCCAACGGCGGGCGTTCGTATCAATAACAGCACTGCACAGTTTGAGTTGATGTATAACCCGGACTTCTTTGCAAGTCTGTCGGATACCGAAAAGGGTGGCGTGCTCAAACACGAGTTCTATCACCTGATTTTTGAGCATGTCACTGGTCGCCTTCCTCCCGAAGGTATGACCCCGAAGTGGAACATCTGCACTGACCTCGCAATCAATACTCACCTTCAAGGCGAATTGCCCGAGGGCTGTTTGATGCCGGGTCAAGAGGAACGTCCTTGGGAGGACTTGCCTCACGGTAAGACTGCCGAGTGGTATATGGAAAACCTCAAGATGCCAGAGCCCGAAGAGGGTGGTGGAGGCCGCGCCAAGGGCGATTGCACTGGCGAAGGTGAAGGCGACGGTCCTGGCGGCGAAGGTTCCCCCGATGGTCAGGGCAACGACGGCGTTGGTTCCCACGATGGTTGGGAGGACGTTTCCGAGATTGCAAAGGAGATTGCAAAGGAAAGGCTGAAAGGCTCAATTAAGAAGGCAGTTGCCGAGGCTTCGTCAAAGGGCTGGGGCACCGTGTCTTCTGATTGTCGGCAAGAGATAATGGAGCGCATGAAAACCTTCGTCGATTGGCGTAAGGTTCTCCGATACTTCATTAAGACTTCCCAAAAGGCCAATAAGCGGTCTTCTGTGAAGTCTATTAACCGTCGCTATCCTTATATTCACCCTGGTCGCAAGACCAATCGCCAAGCGAACATCGCAGTCAGTATCGACCAATCTGGTTCTGTTTCTGACGCGATGCTCAACGCTTTTTTCAATGAATTAAATAAGCTGTCATCCCTGGCTCTGTTTACAGTCATTCCATTTGACTGCAACGTTGCCGAGGATAAAGTTTATGTTTGGAAAAAGGGCGAGACTCGGAAGTGGGAGCGGGTTCTGCACGGTGGAACTTGTTTCGATGCTCCAACGAAGTATGTGAATGGGCACAATTTCGATGGTCATATCATCCTAACTGATTTGATGGCTCCGAAGCCGAAGGCTTCTAAGTGTCAAAGGATGTGGATGACGACGAAGTATTATGCCGAGCGTCCGTACTTCCAGACCAATGAGCGAATCATCGCCATTGACTGTGACGAGTGAATAATCCGCTGCCCTCATCTGTTCAAAGGGTGAGGGCAGCAACGGAGAACAACAACATGATTCCCACTGATACAAAAATTAAGATTGTGAATGATTCTTTCGGTTATGAGGTATGTGTTCTGCGAGATAATGAGATGATTCTTGGGGAGCGGTATGAGACGACTGCCGAGGCTGAGTGTGCCGCAAAGTTTTTGAGTGTGCGATACTCGGCACCGATTGAAAAAATGGCTTCGATGTGAATAATCTGCTGCCCTCGCCGGTTCAATGGTTGAGGGCAGCAACGGAGGACACGATGGGCTATCGTTCAGAGGTGGTTTTGGTGGTAAGCAAAAAAGCGATGCCCCACTTTATGGTCACGGTCGGCACAGTGCCAGAAGGCTTGGAACTTTGTTTCCAAGACCACGACACTATGAAAAAGGATTATAACGACGAGAAAGGGACAATCCTTTTTCACTGGTCTGGGATTAAGTGGTACGAGGATTATGCGGGTGTCGCCGCCGTCAACTCCTTTCTAATTAAAATGCAAGACCTTGAAGATGAAGACTGGGACGAGTGGGGAGAGGAATACCGTTTTGTTCGCATGGGCGAAGAGGGCGGCGACGAAGATGCCGAGGGCTATGGCTACCCGGAAGTTCATATTTCGAGAACCATTAACTTTTAATGAATGAACCAACCGGCTCAACGGTTCAATAGACGAGAGCAACAATGAACATTGATTCACAGAAGGTCATAGACCTCCTGTATAGGAACACTGGGATTTGCCTAGACGGTGACGAATACGAGTTCGTTTATCTCGCAATGCGAATCTGCCAGTTGTTTGACGTGGAAATCCCCGACGATTGGCCCGCCATTGTGAAGCAGGGCAGGAGTTAAAGATGGCACTTCTCAAAGAAGAGATTCACGATTTTGCATCTCGCGTTCAGCAGATGGTAAACAAACATTTTAGAGAGCAATTCCCAAACCTTACGCCACCGACCATTTTAATCAAGTTTGGTCGCAAGTATGCGAAGATAATCAAAGAGCAAAAAGGTCCGCGTGGAGCCGGTCAAAGAAGTGTCTATGGTTTTGTGGACGCTCACACTGGCGACATCTACAAAGCAGCAACTTGGAAGGCACCCGCAAAGCATATCCGAGGCAGTATCTTTGCTGACGATGGTGGGATGAGCAGTTGTACCCCATATGGGATTGTGTATCTAATATGAAAGTCGGTGACTTGGTGAGGGTGCCGGCCTGGACGAACCACTTCGCCCCGGTTCCTCTTTTGTTGGGAATTATTACTAACGTTTATTGGGACAGTAGCGATGGGCTATATCATTATCGCATCCACCTATCGGATGGAACGTGGACACAAGAACAAGAAGACGAGATTGAGCAGATTGTTTGAATAATCCAACCGGCTCACCTGTTCAAGGGACGGAAGCAACGGAGGGAACAACGATGGCAAAGAAGAAAACGAGAAACCCGATAGCGGTAGCCCTGCAAAAGAGGGGCGGTTCGCTGGCTGGCTACCACGGCAACAGGTCGATGAAAGGTTCTGGCAAGGGTCAAGGTCGTCGCCATCGTAAGCACAAGGGGCGACAATGGGAGTGATAACAGATTTGGAATCACTCTGCAACGGCGTAGTCCAGAACGTAGACCAGGGTGCAAGACTTATAAACGAGATGGTGGAGTCGGGTCAGCTAGAACCCCCCTCTATTGAGGAAATGAGAAAAGCACTTCATCTACTCGGCACTGTGCGGAGTTCAATATCTTGTTTCCAGCAGGGTATGACCCTTGAGAAAAGATTTGAGGAATTTTTGAATAAACCAGATGGTTCACCGGTTCAATAGATGAGAGCAACAAACAACAGCGAGGAAAAATGAGTGTAGTAGTGATTCTGGCCTGGACGATGGCGATTGCAACGTGCGTAGCACTTCCAGTTGTGGTGATTTATGAGTAAGATAGGATTTAATTTATCTCACGATACCGACGACCCGAGTGCAACCGACTTGGATGAACTGTTGCGTAATGATGAACTCCTAGTCAATAAGCTACTTGCCGGGATTCTTAATCCACCAGAGTGGCAAGTTGCTTATGAGCAAACTCTTTTTTGGGCGGTGTTGTTCAACACCCATCACAAGGTGAATCAATGTTGAGGGCAAACTTTACAGGCTCCGAGGTTGTTCTTGGTGTGATGTTCATTGCCCTTGTGGGTTGGTTACTGATTGAGGGTCTGTCGTTTCTTATAGAGAAACTGCATTTCATTTTATTTTGAATAATCCAACCGGCTCATCTGTTCAAGGGACGGAAGCAACGGAGGACACGATGGCAGTAGAGCACGACGACGCAAGGTACCAGTTTTGGGTAGACATAGAGCGAGAGCAACAGGCAGAGCTTGACGAGTTCTATCGTGAAGTCGTGTGGGATGGCAACCCACCCGCCGACGTGGACGTGGACGAGGAGGACGACTCCCCACACCAATAGCGCAGCTAGACGAATTTTTTTTGATTGGGTGCCGAAATGGAGCTTCAAATAGGCGATTTAGTGCGCTCCCGAGCGCATCCTGACCAAGTTATTGGCCTTGTGACCAGAAAGGGCGACAACGGTTGGGTCAAGGTGGCGTGGATAGGGTTTGTACACTATGACCACGAGCCGCAACGATTTGATGGTTACACATCTTACCACGGCACCCAACTTGAAAAACTTTCAAAAAACTTTGAATAAACCAACATCGTCGTCTGTTCAAGGGACAGAGCGACAAACAACGAGGACAAAATGAGCACAGAGAACGCACCGAGAATTGCCGTACCCCAAACAACGGGCGAGGCGGCGGCAATCATCGACGGAATTGATAAAGTGTTGAATAATTCAACATTCAAAATGACAAAGGAAGCACGCCGCGACCTTGAAATCCGCATTGCGATGGTCGAAGCGTCGTTCCCCTTCCTTGAAGAGGACGACGACCACTGCCTGACGGTTGAGCAACAAGAGAAGGCCGCAGGCTTTCCAGATGAAGCGTTCACTAACCCGTCGTGCGGAGGATAAAGAAAAAGACAGCTAGACGAATTTTTTTTGAATAAACGAGCAGCATCGTCTGTTCAATAAAAGAGCACGCCGATTGACCATCGGCTAGTGGGGGTTGGTGCCGTGGGAGGTACCCCATGATTGAAGCGGTAAGGTCACCGCACGGGTCTTGTTAGGCGGCGAGATGGGAGACGGGGCAAACCCCGTGTGAACCTTAAAACTTGTTGAGTCACTCGCGGCAAACCAAGACCTAGACAACCCGGTGCGGGCAGCACCGTTAGTTTCCCTGTAAGTCGTTGTCGATTATCGCTGCGCGTGGTTGTGACACTGCCTACAACTTTTTTTGAATAAACCGAACGGCTTGACTGCTCAAGGGATGGAAACAATGTTGACAAAAGAAGAACTTGAAGAGACGAGGGCCGATGACTTGGATGAATTAGTCTATGACCTAAAGGCCGAGGAAGCATCAGTCATAAACAATGCAGGCCGCGAGGCCCAGATTGAATACATATTAGGAGAATAATGAGCATCCCCAACACTGACGACTTCATCAAAATCAGCGAGTGCGGCAAGTATGGTTTGCTCGCCAACACTGAGCTATGGAAAATCGCCGGCGAACATTCATTCAGGGCGGGCTATGTCTCCGACCCCAAAAGTATGGCGTGGGCAGTAGGAGTCGCGAAAGAGGACGAGCGCATTTTGTGGGAGCAAGCCCGCGAGGAGTTTGGATTTTGACGATGTATAGAATACAGCTTGACCTGTCCAGCGAAGATTTGGACAACCTAACAACCCACCTAACACATGCACTGCGAGCGTATATGACACCGGGGTTCCTTGAAGACCCCGCTGCCCTTCGCGCCTCAGCAAAGCGAATCATCGAGGAAATCAACGCTGCAAGCGACCTTGTAGAAAACCTTGAATAAACCAACACCGTCACCTGTTCAACAGACAGAGCAACACAACGACAGGGGGCAAGATGGAAAAATTCAAAGTTGGCGACCTTGTAAGATATAGAGGGAATTTCGATGAGGTCGGCACCATCGGCCTTGTGACTCGGACCCGGAGCTTTCGGGGCATCGCAACGGTGTTCGTTCGATGGTGCGACCATCCCCACGCTGACGTGATTGGGGATACAGCAGAATATGCCTGCATTGAACTCAAACACGCCGAGAACAGAAAAACAAAAAACATTGAATAATCCCAACGGCTCACCGGTTCAAGGGACGGAAGCAGCAACGAACAACAACGAGGCAAAGACAATGCGAAACAGCGACGTGGTAAGAAATTGGCGTTTTGACGAACCAGCCGCCGCCGGCAACCTCATCACGAGCGGTACCGACCTTTTTTCGTACAAGCTCAAAATTGGCTACACCACGCCAAACGGCACCAAGGTCGTGCTCGACTATACCGCATCGGGTGAGTATCACTCGCAAACGACTTCCTGTCACGTCAACCTCGCAAAGCGGCGGGCCGATGTTATCATGCACCCCCTAACTCACGAGGTCATCGAGAATTAAAAAAAAACCTTGAATAAACCCAACGGTTCAACGGTTCAAGGGATGGAAGCAACGACAACAACGAGGAAACATGACAAACAGCGAACATCTTTTGAATGTCTTTTTGGAGCAAATGGAAAACGAGGTTCTTGCAGAGCATCAAGACCTTGATTTCACCGTGGGCAGCGACCTTGACCCCCTGAACGACGATGGCGATTGGACTGACCCCGGCGTTCCCGGTGATTTTGACTTTACGTGTGGAGGGTAGCATATATGTGGGCGATTATTGGACGCAGTAAATACGGTTCAGAAGAGATTGACAGGGCCGAGTCGCTTGACGACATCAATTATATGCTTTTGGAATATCGCCTAGCCTATGGCGGGGGGTGGTCGTTTGAAGTCGTGCGAGTAGAAAAAGAATAAAAAGATGAATAATCCCAACGGTTCGACTGTTCAAGGGATGGAAGCAACAAACGGGGTACAATGAGCGACATTACAGAACAGTCAATCCGATGGCTTGTGCGGGACTGTCGGCAACGAGGCTATGAGATGGCGGGTTGTCTTGCAGAAGCCCAGCAGCACTACGGATACACAACGACAGTCTGGGGAACGGTTGTTGACGAAATAGAAAAAGAAAAAGAATGTGAATAATCCGAAAGGCTCACCGGTTCAATAGTTACTAAGGGACACACAAACAGAGAACCAGACAATGAAAACACCGCTTTTCTTTCTTACAACGACAGTGATACTCACAGCGATTGCAATTGTGGGTGGCATCGCCATTGAATTGTTGTTTTGGCTTTGGTGATGAAGTGGGGCAAGGTGGGGGGAAGTGGCAAGGGGGCTGCAAAAGAAAATCACGTTTCTGTGAATAATCCGATTGCGCCACCTGTTCAATAGACGGAACGAGGGCAACCCACCGGGGAGGCCAGCGTATCAGACACACTTAAACGGGGCTGTCAAGCCCCATTATCAGGAGTTTCTAACCATGCAAACCTTTGACAAGAACGAACGAATCACCGTTGCAGCCTACCTTAACGAATACAAGGGCACCGAGTATCTACACATCCGCGAACACTACACCGACAAAGCAGGCGAACTCAAGCCAACAAAGAAAGGCATTGCGATTGACTTTGAATTGGCCGCCGAGTTGCTCGCTTGCCTCACCGCCGTCATTGGCGAGGCGAAGAACGCCCCGCAGGTCAAGGCGGCCAAGCCCGCCAAGGCTACCAAGGCACCCGCCAAGGCAAAGCCCGCCGCGAAGCCAGCCGCCAAGGGCAAGGCAACCGGCAAGCGCTCCCCCGCTTTGGACGCTGCGCTTGCTGCCATCCCGGCGAAGTCCTAGACCCCGTGACAGCCGCATCGGGCTGTCAAGTTTGCTTGTCACTTTTGGCAATTTGCCGACAAGCGGGCTTGACAGTTTGGTGGTTATCGCGACACCTTGTCACACTAGTTTTTTTTTGTTTTAGTTCCCATTGGGGCGACTGACTAAAAACCCCC
>Ga0098061_1000421_pt1 | contig 20082 bp, 19 predicted proteins | sample 22_taG_FD_92579 | JGI IMG/M metagenome (GOLD analysis project Ga0098061, IMG submission 92579) | Marine viral communities from the Subarctic Pacific Ocean - 22_ETSP_OMZ_AT15343 metaG | ecosystem: Environmental > Aquatic > Marine > Oceanic | place: Subarctic Pacific Ocean | collected 2015-01-20
AACATTTGCACTCTAAATTCTAGTTGATCCACTTGATTTAAAAGAACTGCTTGACTTGTAGACAATTCAAATGTTCTAGATAAACTCCAGCCAGCTAACGCCAACAAGATTCACACTAGTAATGTCATTAATTTTTCAATCATTATTTCTTAAATACTTTTTTCGAATAAATAACTTTTTTCTTAATTGGCTTACTCCCATACTTCTTAACCCATTTCTTGGCAATTTCAGGATGGTTTTTAAATAAATAACGTCTCTGTTTCTCAGATTTAAAAGGCATTACTTTCCATTATTGACATGATTCGCATTCTCCTGTGTCGTCGATGACGACGCCACCACCTTCATAGGTAGAGTCTTCTTCTCTCTTACCACATTCACAGTTAGTACATTCACCTTCTGCATTTGGACAGTGGCACATTTTATTACATTTTTTACACCATCGCTCAGTCATTTTTTGTTTCCTCATATGGTTTGCGGATTTTTGTTGCTTTATATTTTTTTTTACATTTACATGTTTCACAGGTGCATAGACCATATTCATCGGAGTGAAGACTGTTATCTTCTCCACAATGACAAGGATGAAAACAAGTAGTACACTGTGTCATATTATTTAGGCAGAGCGCTTACTAGCCATTTTTTTATTTGGGCAAATGGCCAACAAACTATCTTCCATATCCATTTACACACCCATTTAATCATTTTTTTAATCATTTTTATCTCCTATATGTTAGTAAATTTTGTGGCATAGCCGCATATTTTCTATTGTTTAATAGTAAATATGTATATGCACCGTTTTTAGTGCACAATTTCAGAATAATCTGAATTTACTATCTTACTAATTAGTTGAGTAAAATCAATAAAAAATAACTTAGAATATAGCGCTTAAAATGATTATAATTATAGCTCCCGCTATAAATCCAACGATAAAATCTCTGTGATATAATGATGATACACTAATTGAATTTTTCCAATGAGTAATCATGTTTTTTATTTTATCCATATAATTAACCTCCTTATTTTACATCGCCCCATGTTGGGCCTTGTTCGTAGTCAACTTTATTTTTAATATGTAGTTTAACCGCATCTTGCATTATAGCAATGATTTTCTGAGCTTGATGATTAGCATCTTTTTCAATGGAGATATCTAGTTCATCATGAACTTGTATATGTGGAATAATACCTTCTTCATATAAATCTAACATGGCCTGCTTAGTCATGTCAGCCGCAGAACCCTGAATAAGTTTATTTAAAGCTTTATAGGTAAATGCTCTCCTGATTCTATCCTCTCCATATTTAGATTGTGCTTCATGCCAGGTCATGGGAACCCTTAATTCTCCAGGGGCGTATCTTGCTTCTTCCCATTTATCAAATCTACAAATTCTTCCCCCGAGGGTTTGTATTTCTCCATCATTCTGCGCGTCTCTTATAAGAGCGGTCATTAACCCCTTTACGAATGGAACACTTTCATGATATTTATCAAATAAATTTTCAGCTTCTTCTTTGCTTTCTAGATTTAAAGATTGTTGTAGTTTAGCTTTTCCCATCCCATAAAATAATCCAAGATTAATTGTTTTGGCTTCCTTACGCTCTATGTTTGCTAAGTCAGCTACCATTTTATGAAAATCCATTTTAGGATCTTTATTATATTTTTCCATCATACTTATTACTGATTGATCATTTTTTAAAGTATTATGTCCCGCTGCGTAGTGTAATACTAATCTAGGTTCTTGTTGGGAATAATCAAAACAACCCCACTTACACCCTTCATCAGGTAGAAATAAACCTCGTATGGTTGGTCCTAGTAAATTATTTCTTGCAGGGATTTGTTGCAAGTTTGGATTTGAATATGAAAATCGTCCTGTTACAGTTCCCCCTGCGTCGGATCTTAATTGATTTATATCTGCATGAATACGTCCATTATGTTCATGTTTTAAAATTGTATCAATGAAAGTAGTGTGGGCTTTATTAAATTCTCTTGCCTCAGCAATTGCTTTTACGACGGGATGGCTATGTTCTTGTAATGTAGCTCGGGTAAAAGATGGAGCATTACTTTTAGCTGTCCTTTTAAAAGATAAACCAAGTTTATCAAAAACTTTGGCAATACTACGCGCGGCCCATATCTCTACATCTATCCCTGTTTCTTTTTTAATTAATCCCAGTAGTTTATTTTCTCTTAATTGCAATACTTGTTTTAATAAGGCTGCTTTGTCCGTATCTACTCGAACGCCTTTAAATTTCATTTCCACTAAACAAGGGAACAGTTTTGTTTCTAAATTAAAAATATCTTTAAGGTTTTGTTCTTTTATTTGTTTAGAAAATTTTTTAAATAATTCTAATGTTAATTCTGCATCTTTTTCTGCATATGAACCAACCATGGCGGCTGGAAGTTTATACATTTCTGACTTAGCATCGACTCCCGCTTTATCTGCTGCATCTTGAAGTGCCTTTTCATCTTTAACTTTACCTAATTCTGTATATGATAAAGCATTTAAAGAATAATAAAGTCTATTTTCATCCAAGACTGATGCCATCATCATTGTGTCAACTATAATTCCATTGATTTTAATTCCATAAGATTTTAACCAAGATACATCATACATTGCATTATGAAATATTTTAGGACATGGGAGAGCACAAATATCTTTTACCCATTTCATCACGGACTCTTCTTGAAAAAAATTACCTTGTTCGTGGCCAAAAGAATAGTAACCCGACCAACCTTCCACGGCTACAGCTACACCTATAATTTGACCATCTTTTCTTATTGCACCCGAACCCCGCTTTTTAAGGCCTGGATCTTTGGTTTCTAAATCAATTGCAATATAAGGATATTTACCTAAGTCTTTAAATTCTTGAGGTGAATTCCACATTTCTTCGTTAAATAAGTTCTCCATAGTCCCTTTCCAAAATCATTTCTAAATAATGTATTGCTTTTTTAATGTCGTCCTGTTTTCCTTTCTTAGAATGTCTACAAATATATTTTATAGCGTTCCCTTCAGCAAAAAGCAATCTATTTTGGTTTATAAACTCAGCGGGTTGAATTTTAAAATCTTGGTAGTGGTCTCCTTGAATTTGTTTATTTAAAGATTTATATGACATAACCATTTCTTTCTGATCTTAATATATAAAGTCTTTGTTTGGTTCTGGTTACTCCTACAAAAAATAATCTATGTTCATTATCCGGTGAATTTTCAAACTCACTTTCTATAAAATTAGATTGGTATTCATCTGCTCCCCAATCTGTATATAAAACTACATTTTCACATTCTTTTCCTTTGGAACCGTGTAAAGTCATTATACTTATGTCAGCCTCTTTCATTAAATCATCTCCATTTTTTATTAAATATTTCATAAAATCTTTTGTATCCTCTGGAAAATCTAAATGTTCCCAACTTCCCTCAACGAGTAAACCATGATTCGTTTTTAATTCTTCTAAGGTAACGGAGTCTAAAGAATCTAACGTTTTCCCACTGGAAAAACCTCTTGTGATCTGTTTTAGTTTTACTTTTAAAAAAGCATACATCACTTTTACATCTTTAACATTTATATTTGCACCTTGATGGAGTCTAATCCAAGTCCTGTAGGCAGTCATAACTTCTTTTAATAAATAAGAAGCACCTGAGTATTCATATCGTAGTCCTTTCATATATAAATGCTCTTGAGCTTGACCACATAATTTATTTGTCCTTGCTAATATCATCCACTTCCCTGATGAAAAATCTATATCTTCTATAGCAACATTATTAAAAACTTCTCCCTCCTCGTCTCTCGCTTCCCAATTCTTGCTTCTTCGTTCTTCTATTCTACCTAAAATTTGTAAAGCTACTCGATGCACGCTTCTCGGAACCCGTCTCGACTGTACTTGCTCATCAATAACTCCTTTTAAATTTATAAATGTAGTCGCTTCAGCACCTTGAAAACCAAATATAGTTTGGTCGTCATCACCAGCGATAAAGGATCTCTGAGTTTTCTTTTCAATTTCAAAAAACATATCCCATTGTAAAGCGTTTAAGTCTTGGGCTTCATCTAAAAACACTACATCAAAAAGTTCATCTTTTCCTTTTATTTTATCAGTGAACATTTTTATCATGTCATAAAACTCAATGACTCCTGTTTCTTTTTTATATTGGTCGAGAGAGGCATCTATTTGCTCTGCTTTATAGATATCATCCCATCCAGCTAATCCTTTTTCAACGGCAGCTTCTTCTAAAGATATTTTTTTATTTTTAGCATAATCTCTAACATCTAAAATTTTATCTTTAAATCTAGGTTTGCCAGTTATTGGGTCATAGGTAACATCTGTCTTTAGCCCAGCTGCCATCGGCTCATATAATTTAAATTGATTCCATTGACTATTCCCTTTTAAAAGTTTAGCACCAACATCTATTCCTAATTCTTTTACTCCAAGGGCATGCATGGTTCCGATATATCCTATTTTTTTTCCAGGAAATAGTTCAGCGAATCTTTCTTTGGCTTCTTCTGCAGCTGGTTTACTGAAAGTAATATAACAAATTTTTTCAGGATTAGTTTTTAACTCATTTATTTCTCTCAACATATAATGATTTAATAATCTATATGTTTTACCGGTGCCGGGAGGACCAGGTATTATTGTTCTTTTGTTCTTTTCCATGCGGGCTCCTTGCTCTCTGGCAGTGATGGTGCCGGAGTATTTGATTTTATTGTTATGATTTTAAAACAACGTACAGTTTTATTGTTAATTTTTAACCAATCTTCTATTAAATCTAAACTAACTTCAGCTTGTAGTTTTTGAACTACAAAATTTTTAGGATACCTTTTATCAGGCCATTTATTTTTAATTAAATATCTCCAAAAATCTTTCATCTTAAACCAGCTGTGCCCATCTTCAGTATATGGTACACCTCGTTGTATATCATTAATACTTTTACCATTTATTTTATTTATAAACTCTTCTAAATACTCCATCATTTGATTGTCTATTTTTAGATCATCGGTAGCTTTTGTATCTGTTTCTTCCTTCTCTGCTAAAAGTTTAATTAACATTTTTCTCCATAGCATTTTTGCCATAGGCATTTGAGGCCGACCTATTTGTTCTAAACATGCCATTGAGAAGTGATCCGGGTCATGTAATGTTTTAGTATCCACTGATACAGTTTGACCATCTATGTCACAAAAAAATAAAGGGGGATCGGAATTGTATTTCCTAATGCTCGTTATAGTTTGCTGAGGTTCCTCTCCATCTCCTACCCCAAACTTTCTTGTTACACATACTTTAGAATTACAGAAGGATACAAGGGGTTCATTTTTACATTTATAAAAATATTCTCTAGTTTCAACAGAATTAAATATAACTGTAACTTCACTAGGAACAATCGGTGGAGTAAAGTATTTTGTATTATAATAACTTAATTTTTCTTCTCTAGTTTTGGCATTTTCATGATATCTTTTTTTAACATACACAGCTACATTATATAAAGTGTCATTTCTAATTCCTGTACTTACCCCATTTTTTAATAATGTAATAAGACATGGTGGCATTTCTAAAAAATCATCTTCTCCCGTATCATTTAACTTTAAGTTTTTAAAATCCTCTACACTTAAAACTGTTTTATCATAATGATCAAAAAATTGTTCTACTTCAAGAATTGGATTGCCTTCAAAATCAAATGCATACCGTACTGTATTTTTAATGTTATGGTATGGTAGATTTAAAAAACTACCTACATCATTCTGGGTTATCTTTTCTTGTTTAGGAAATATTTCTGCTCTTGCGTGCCCAATCGCTGCTGCAAACTCTTTTAATTTATTTCGCATCATACTCGCTTGAACAGGTTCTTTTACAAATAAAAATAAATGAGCACCACCAGACTTTGATCTAAAGACAGTCAGAGGTATTTGTTTACGTTTTAAATCTTGCGCTATCTGTTTATGATTCAATGGATACACGTCCCAGTCAATGCATCCCCATATGCAAGTATTATTTGATCTAATAGGAATAATACCTAAAGCTGGATCAGATCCGTTTAAATGATCCATCCACATTTGATCTGTCGCAGATCTTTGAATAGTTTTAGAGACGACTTCGTTTTTCCCATCGGCTCTTATCTCCCCTGTTTTACGGGTTACACCATGAGCTTTATCTGAACCTTCAAAAATACTTTTAAATTTTTTTAATACTTTCATTTATTGTAATTATTACGTAGGCGCCTCCAGTCTCCCTTCAGCGCCTACTATTCACACTATTTGCCGGCGAAAGAGTTGTGAAATTTTTTAGCTCTCTCATAAAGTGATTTGTCATTTACGACATTACCTCTCACAACATTCCAACCATACCATTGATTACCTTTCCCACTGTTTAAAACAGAAGTTAAAGTATACATATGACTGTAAGTTGCAGGAGTGTATGGTCCATTTTTGCCTTCAAGTGTAATTGAAGCCATCATGGAGTTCCATTTTCTACTCACTTTACCCTGAGAAGAACTCATAGAAATGAGTGCGGGTTCTGGACTCACTCCATTAATCAAAACAAAGTGTTGACCAACTGTAAGAATGTAATTTCCATTCTCTAGACGATCTTTCCCTGATTGATCTTTGGTAGTTTTAGTAAGTATATCCGAACTTGCATCAAAGATGTTTTCGGGTCTACCTGAACCTGTTCCAAAATCTGCCCATTCTTGAAATTCAAGTTTGTAATAGCAGGGTACAACCTCTATTCCCTTAGCACCATCATAAGTTTTTTTAGTCACAGTGTTAAGGAACATACCTGGGTCTGCACCTTCAACGTAATTTTGATTACGCTTCTGTGCCTCTCCAGATCCGTTTTGTAAAAGTTTAAGAATTGGTAAAGCCAGATTTTCTGTCTTTACATTTTCTAAACCTTTGGCCGCATCATCCTCAAACAAAATGTCTGATGGAAGATTTTCTTTTTTTATAGTTACTTGTTTCTCGTTACTAGTTTCCATAGTTATCTCCTTTTTATTTTTGTACTGTTACCCGAGTAGATTTTAAAAATGTCAGAAGGCATCTCAAGATTGCTCTCAAGACGCTCTCTGACTAGCGCTTTCAGAGTCACTGCATGAACAGTTTCGCGCTGTATCGGTTCAAAACCTTGACCCTTAGCAAGGTCAGCATATTGCTGAGCCTTGTTATCTTCGTCCCGACCAAAGGTAACAGTGATATCATTTTTAATAATATCACCTAGGCCGTTATCTCGAAGAAATTTAAAAGCTTTTGCTTTTCTATCAAAAAAGTCGGAATCGTTTTCACCTCTCCCTTGTGATATAGAAGCATAATAAAATGGTTTAATTTCCACAGACTCACCATCTTTAAGCTTTAATTTTGTAATATTCATTTCTTGCATCATCTTGGGTATTTCTACTTCAGATAATACTTTAGCTTGCTCTTTTAATTTTGAAATACTTTTTTCTGCATTAGAAATTTCGTCTTCAATATTTTTTAATGCAATAACTTTTTGAGATAGACTCGCCGCTGCATCTATTTGATTTACAGATTCTATTCTATCATCTTCATAATCTATTTTCATATAATTCCTTTCATAAATTATATATAATCCTAGACTTTTGATTTGTCAAGTTTAATTTTTAAATAAATCTATTTCTATGGCGTAGTAAGTCTTTTCTTGTCTGTCCCACTTCAGGAATTTAAATTTCCCATTGGTAATATCGGACACCACTGAGCATACCACACCTATTGTGGCTGGGTCCCCTGATAATAAGAGGTAATCTTCTGAAGTAAAATCTTTTAGAAGAGTTCTAAGTTTGTGAACTAATGGTCCTGGAGATAATATCATTTGAGAGTACATAGGTAATAGAGTTTTTATTTCTCCATACTTAGAGGCCCCCAGAACATTATATTTAGGTTTCCCGGTTTCTTTATCTATAGGTATTTCTTGTGTTAAATAAACTTTCGCCATTGACTTTCTCTTTTTACTCTATATATCTTTTTTTACACAGAAAGCAATGATTATATCTCATAAACATAAATTAATATTTATTAAACCACTTAAAGTAGCGGGTACTTCTTTTGAATTAGCTTTAAGAGATTATTGTGGCCCCGATGATATTATTACACCATGCACCCGAGACGATGAAAAAATTAGTCGTGAAAGAAATAGGTTTCATTATCAAAACTACCACAATGACACTAAGTATTTTAAACTTGTTACCGGCATAGATATTGAGTGGAACATTATGCAGATGATAGATAATAATGCTTGTTTTCAAGTTATGGATGGGGAGGTTCATGTATATGAACCTAATAGTAAAAGATATTATAATCATCTTAAAGCCAATAAAATAAAACGATATATAGGGGAAGATATTTTTAATTCTTATACTAAAGTTTCTATGATTAGAGATCCGCTGGATTATTTAATTTCTAACTATTATTTTTTTAATGTATGTGATCAGATTTCTTTTAGAGAATATGTTGAAGAAACCTCAGGTAGAGAATTTGATGATTTTTTTGAAATTAATAATCAATATATAATTGATCATATAATCCGTTATGAGAATATGAAGGAAGACATTGAATCTCTAGAAAGTAAAATCCCTGGATTAAAAGGTTTGTTTGCTAGAATGAAGACTTTCAAATCTAAGGTCTATCGACAGGAAAAACGTTTCCCTGGTACGAGAGTACGACCCCTTAAAGCAACTGCTGAGGCTTTTAAAAAAAATTTCCCAGTGGCATTTGATATAACAAAAACTAAGTTTTCAAAAATATATAAAAAATTTTACTAAAGATAGTTGACAAAACTCCTAATCTATCCTATATAGATACTTAGAAAGTATAAAATATTATGTTATATAAATTTAAAACTAAGCCTTTTGCACACCAATTAAAAGCTTTGGAAATGTCTTGGGATAAAGAAGTTTACGCTTACTTTATGGAAATGGGTACCGGGAAATCTAAAGTATTGATAGATAATGTATCTATGCTTTATGATAAGGGAGAAATAAATGGTCTTTTATTAATAGCACCAAAAGGTGTGTATAAAAACTGGTATGATTCAGAAATACCTACACATATGGTGGATCATATTGAAAAAAAATGCGTCTTGTGGACTGCTCTTCACACCAAAGAAAAAATAAAAGAACTGAATACCTTATTTAAAAGTGGAACAGATTTTCATATTTTAATTATGAATGTTGAGGCTTTCTCAACTAAAAAAGGTGTATTATTTGCATCTAAATTTTTAGCGGCCCATAAATCCGTCATAGCTATTGATGAAGCTACAACCATAAAAAATCCATCAGCTAAAAGAACTAAAAATATATTAAAAATTTCTAAAGATTCTAAGTATAGAAGAATCCTAACAGGATCCCCTATTACCAAATCCCCTTTAGATCTATATTCTCAATGTGAATTTCTTGATCCTTATTTACTCGGTCATCATTCTTTTTATACCTTTAGAGCCAGATACGCCGTTACACGTAATATAAATTTAGGAGCTAGGAGTGTTCAAGTGGTGGTTGGTTATAGAAATTTAGGAGAGCTCTCGGATATTTTAAAACCCTTTTCATTTAGGGTGTTAAAAGAAGATTGCCTAGATTTACCCGAAAAAACCTGGATGAAAAGAGTTGTCACCATGACTCCCGATCAGTCTAAAGTATATAATGAAATGAAACAAACAGCTCTTGCACACTTGGACGGAAAAGTTTTAACAACTAATACTGTCTTAACTCAATTAATGAGACTTCATCAAATCACCTGTGGCCATTTTGTAGCAGATGATGGAACTACTAAGGATTTACCCTGTAAAAGAATTGATGAATTATTAGATATTCTAGAAGAAGTAGAAGGGAAGGTGGTTATTTGGGCGCAATATCAAAGAGATATACATAAAATTATTGCAGCTTTGAGTAAAAAATATGGTGAAGGAAGTTTTGTAGACTATTATGGATTAACACCTTCAGATGATAGACAGAATAATATAAAAAGATTTCAAGAAGAGGAAGAGTGTAGATTTTTTGTAGGTACTACTCAAACCGGTGGGTATGGTATTACATTAACAGCGGCGAGTACAATGATTTATTTTTCCAATGGTTATGATCTAGAGAAAAGACAACAATCAGAAGCTCGTATTGATCGTATTGGTCAAGAAAAACCAATGACATATATTGATATAATCTCTGAAGACACTGTTGATGATAGAATAGTTTTAGCCCTAAGAAAAAAACAAAACATTGCTTCCCAGATTATGGGAGAAGAGTTAAAAAACTGGATTTAATTAAATAGGATTTTATGGGATGAAAAGTATTTTTTACCAAAAATTTTATAACAAATTAAAGGTCTTGTAAACCAGTTTCCCGGTTTAAATATTTATATTCAATTTTGTGAATGTCAAAGTCATCCATGATTTTCTTGCAGATGTTAGTATGATTAAAGTCTCCACATGAGTATACATCAAACTGCATTAGTGCGGGGTTAGGTTCATCCCATACATGCATTACAATATGTGAAGTTTCTATTACAGCGATGGCAGTGATTCCTCGATTACCTTCCATGCTACAATACTTAACATAAGGCCCCATCATTACTTTCATATTAATAGAGTCAATAAAATCTAACATCCATGTTTTTAATTGTTCTTCGTCTACAGGCGGGCGGATGGCTTCAGCACGTACGATAAGGTGCTTATGTACGAGCAAACTATTTTTCATCGGACTACTAATGTAAGTATTACATATGCCATTCCGGAGACAAGTGCTCCTACTGATACTAATAAAATACTTTCTATTCTATCAATTTGTTTTTTTAAACTAGAAATTTTTTCATGAGTTTGTTTTTGCATAATCCTACAAAGTTTTTCATGTGATTCTATTTTTTGTAATGCGCTATCTTTGGTCATTAAGCTAATCCTCTGTGTTTCAATCTAATTTGTTTTTCTGTTGGAGATAAATAAACATCTTCAACTCGAGTAAGACCTGAAGCTAGCACCTGATTATTGGGAGTAGGTGGTTTAAACATTCCCGGAGCCGGCATTGGTGTTGGAGGTAAAGATGATTGTTGATTATTAATATTTTGCATTTGAGGTAAATAATCTTGTAGTCTTAAATTAAGAGGTTCATTTAAACTTTGGTTTTCGAAATCTTTAATCATTTGATTAATTATTTTTTCTGCCGGTAAATAAGGATTAGGAATACCACCTAATTCTGCATTTCTCTCGAATCGTTCTTCAATTTTTGCAGAGGGTTCAAATGGATTAAAGTGTCCCCTTAATAATCTCTTTAAAGTTTTTTTAGATAAACCCCTTCGGTCAAAAATATCTTTTAAGTCTCTATCCTTTAAACCTAAAGTTTCAGCAGCGTTCAATACTTGTTTCATATTTTGTTGAGTTTCAAATAAAGTTTGATTCGCAGTAAAAAATCTTTCAATAACTTCTTGTGGAGTTTTTCTCGTTCCACTTAATACTCCATACTTACCACTAGTAAAATTTTTTCTATCTTCCGATTGTTCTTTTTGAAATGCTCCTAGATAAAAACCTAGACTTCTTTCCGGATCTATTTTGATAGGTCTCATACCAAATATACCTGCTACTTCCGGACCTATTTCAAAAGTCTGTGCTCCTTTTCCAGGTTCACCTGTAATAGCTTTGGCAGTTCTTTCAAAAGGTTGCGTTGTAGGTAATAATGTTTTAGATAAATGTTGAAAGATAATATTATATTTTTCCATTTCGGGTGTACGTGGTCCATATAATTGATAGCCTTCTCTAGTCTCTCCACCTCTTGATACAATGTCCATAAATGCTTCTGTAAAAATAGATTCGGATATAAAAGGGGAAGCAGTTTGGGCAGCAGCATCTACCAATCCCTTAAAAAAACCTTTAGATAAAACTGCTTCATCTTCTATACCTTTTTGAATATTATATAAAACTGTTTGGAAGGGCCTTGTTAATGTATCATACACATTATTTTTAGACCAATCTATGTAGTAATAATCATCTGTAACTGGATTTTTAAATAGAATTTTTTGTGAGTCTCGTGCCCAAGGTGCAACAAAGTAATTGATTGCATCAGCTTCATCGTTTGTTATACCAAATATTTTTTTAGAACCTTCTACTATACTGTAAGGTATCACACTGGTTGCAAAGGTCATGCCAGCTAATCTTTTCATACCAATACTTCTTGTAACAGGATCTTTTATTTCTTTTAAAGCTCGATTAAATACACCATACCCTGTTCTAAATATTTCAGAAGGCCAAGACATAAAATTACCAAAAGGTGATACTCTCATAGATCTTACAAATTGTCCTACTCTTGCATAATTAGGAACTGTATTCTTTACAATTTCAGCGACTTGCTCTTTTAAATCTCGAGGAATTGGTAATCCTTTTTTCGCGTATGCATTTCTAAGTCTTACTAATTCTACTTCATAATTATAAACTTTCCAAAAATCATCTTCGGCAACATATAAATCTTGCGCTACTCTTCCTGTTTTTTTAACCGCTTTACTAATTCCTTTACCTAAGTTTCTTAATAAAGGAAATAAAACACTATCAGTTGCAATATTACCTTGGCCAAATTTTACATCCTTCATTAGATTTCTAAGATCACCAAGTCGGACGTTTGTATTTACAATTCCTAATCTTAAATATTCTCTGTATTTAGCCATGGCCTCGGGCTGTCTCATCCCAACTTGAATAACTTTACGAGCTTCATTCATGGCTTCGGCAATTAATTTTGGACTCGTAAGTAAGGTTCCATTTGCTAGTGCAAATGCTCCAGAGCTTAAAAAATTTCTAATATGAGTAGGAATAGATAGTACAGTTTTTGCAAACTGGGCCCCAGCTTTTGGAGTTAACAACCCATATCTATAAGCAGCCGAAGCAGTTCTTCCCAGGAGTCCTTGTCCTTTTGCTTCACCTCTTAACCAATTTTGCATTTGACTTACACTTTCAAAACCCTCCGCAACATCTCTTGATGTATAAACATTTTCATCTGGAAAATATTTAATCATTCCTTCAGGTAGTTTTACAACGGGGGTGTTGGGACCAAACGCTTGTTTAGCTGCTAAAGGTGTCGCGTGAAAAAATCCTCTAGCACCGAAAGGTGTGTTAGCACCTACATTTCTCTTTATATTTTTATCTAAGTTTTGCATGGTTTGGAAAAGTTCTCCTCGTCTCGCGATGCCCGATAATCGTCCCACCGCTTCATATATAGAGTGACGAGCGTCTTCTACCTCACCAAATAATTCTCTAAAGGCTTTGCTACCTTTACCTATTATTTGAAATGATTGTGTTCCATCAGGTAAATTTTTTTCTAATGTTTGTGCAAATGTTTTAATATTATAAGGAGTATCAGCTCCCTTAGTTAAATTAACATATTCAAAAGTAGGAAGGGTATCTTTTTTAGGGTCCATTTTTCTCACACTGTCAACAATATCGTTTACATAACTTTCAGCCATTTGAGGTGAAATAGGTTGATTATTTTTTGCTGCATATCTTATAAAGATATTTTTTACTCGGTCTAAAGTATCTCTAGTTGGTTTATAAGCTTGTAAAAATCCAGCCTCTTTATTTTCGAATATTTCAAATGTATTTGCTAAAGTATCTTTTACTCTTTTTCCCAAAAGACCAGAAAATTCACCTTGTAAACCCATAGGTAAATCCTGAGCAGCTGGGGAGTTACTAGCTGTTTTTAATAATTCTATAAAATAACTTCTGCTATTTTTTATTCCTTTTAATATAGTTTCAATTCCTTCTTCTGTTGCACCATTTCTACTTAAATTATCAATAAGTTTAAATTGTAATCCTTCGTCTAATCCTCTTGTTAAATCTCCCTCAAATAAAAGATCATTTAAATCTTTAAATAATTCTCTTCTTTGTTTAGTATTGGCAGAGAATAAAAATTTTTTAGTATCAGGAAATATATTATTAATTTCTTTATCTATTCTTTTAACCTGTTCCATAGCATAATTCGTATCAACCATTTTACTAGCGGATTCTTGTTCTTTTGCCAAAGCTTGTCCAATTGGTTTTAGTCCTCTAAATCTAAATATTCCAGCGAACTTATCTAATTTTCTTTCAATAGAGTCATCACTATAAGCTAAAGCTTTACCTTTTTTCTTTAATAAGCTACCAATTCCTTTACTTAATCCATAAACAATAGGGGTAATTAATACAGACTCTGATCCAAATTTAGCTCTGTTTATTAATTTTCTTAAAGAATCTTCACTTCTATCTTCTCTTTCTCTGGTGTCTAATTGTGTTGGGCCCGCGCCAAAAGCATCTCCAATAGTTCCTAGCTGCTCGACATCCGCTACCATCGTCTCGCCTACCGCTCCACCGGCTACAACAGCTGCGAATTTTTGACGACCTGTTAACTTATTTAATTTGTCTGCGGATGCGGCTCCCGCTTTAACATTTTTACTAGTAACATTAAGATAGTTACCAGCTCTTTTTGCTTTCAATGCTTTATTGGCTAGTTTAAGTGCAACTTTAGCCCCTATAGTCCCTGGGATTCCTATTTGGACTAATGCTTCTGTTAATCTTCCAACAGCTCTTTCTTGTGCAACTTGTTCGAATGGATTTAACCAATCGAAAAATTCTTCCACATCAGCAGCTGTATTTGTATCTAAACCTAAATCAATTAACTCTGCGCCTAGAGATACCACTCCTTCAGGAACTTTTATAACTCCTGACACAATACCTGCTAGCCCAGCTGTTATGGCTGATCTTTTATTATTATCTTCTGCTTCCGGAGCTAAAGACTCTTCTTCTGTTTCGGTGATTGTTTCTACACTAGTACCCGACTTACGTTTGTTAAGAATATCTTGGAGACTTATAGTCTCTTTTTCCTCAGTTTCAACAAGGGGTGTTTGAGTAGCTCCCGCATCACGTTGTTTAAGAAGTTCTTCTAGACTTATAGCCATTTAATCTCCTTAATCCGATTTAATTACATTAAATCCGTAATCTACGTAAACAGTATCTGTCTCACCTGTTTCATCATTCCTATCTAAATAAAAATAAACAGCGCCTGCAGGCGAACCACTAAGTAAGGTATTGATTGCATATAAAACATTATTTCTAATTGCAGCTGGATTCTGGGCTAGATCATCATCAAATATATCTACTAAATTTATATCTAATGCGTCATCTCCTTCTAATCTTCCTGCGGCTACTATTTTTTCATGAATATCCCTGGATCTAATTCTATTGAGTTTTTCTACTTCTCTTTCAGCCACTTTTTCATCATAGGCTTCTTTTTGTTCAACTTCTCTCGTATCCCAGTACTCTGTAGGCATCTTTAATTCTGATGGCTCTTTATATATTTTATCAAAATATTCCGTACGAACAGTTTCGTCCTCTTGTATTTTTCCATTTCTAAAACGTACAATAGAGTCAAGTTCTTCCTTACTTAATGTGCCTAAATCTTTCCCTGGAAATAATACGTCGGCAAAATATTTAAAAGTTTTTATATCAGCAGTTTCTTGTTCATCACCAAACTCTTTTTTTTGGTTCTGTTTATACATTCTTTCTTCATCCCTATCGTAGATTTTTACCGCTCTATTTAATTTAGCTTCTTCAATCGCCTGATCTCTCCCTCTTCTACCAGCTGTCTCTTTTATTAAAGCCTCTGTTGGTTTACCTAAAGACCTCGCTATATTTTGTAGCAAACTACCACCTGTTTCATTTGCTAATGCAGGTCCAAATCTAGCTAAAAAATTAGTAAGTCGATTATCTTTTTGTGGTTTAAAATATTTGTCCATCAATATTCCAGACTCTTTCATAGCCTGTTCCATAGATGGTTTTCTTAATGTAGAGATGCCTTTTGAATCATTAGATTTTTGGTTTTTCTTCTGATTCTCAATTATTTCCTTCATTGTAAAATCTTCTGAGAAATCACCTACAAAAGGATCAATTTTAATTTTATCTATTAACTCCAAATCGTCAGTACCGGTGGAATATGTTCTTCTTTGAGTAAGACCACCTTTTCTAAACATAGGTCTTTTAAGAATACTATGCATTATTATCCTCCTTTAACCGCCCCATAAATTCCTCCAAGAGATGAACCTATAGATAGCGCTGTTTGTAGAGGGCTCATTTGAGGGGCTGACATTCCTGTTCCAATTGGTTGTTGAGGAGCTGTCATTCCACTTAAAGAACCTAAACCTGAAGAAAGATAACTTGCTCTTTCATACGGTTCATAAGCTTTTAATCTTTGAGCTTGTCTTTGTGAATCTTCTACAGCTTGCCTGTATGCAAGATCACTAGCTCCAGCTGCTTGTAAACCAGCCATTGTTTGACCAGCTAATGCCGGTTGTAAAGTAGCAAGTTGTGATTGTTGACCAAATGCTTGACCAGCTGCAGCTTGTGCTTGACCAAAACCTTGACCTAAAAGTTGTGCTTGAAGGGCTGCTCTATTTCTGTCGGACTCTGCTCCGTATTGTGCTCTTTCAACACCTTCTCTACCACCACCAAAAGCTCCTGCTGTCACTGCTCTATCAGCTATCCCTTTCATTCCTCTTTGTGATTGTAAATCATATTCGTCTAAAGTTACATCAATCACATCTTGTTGATATGGTGACATAAACTGTTGGTAGGCCTGAGGTCCTGAGAATTGACCGGCCTGTTGTAAGTAAGGTTCAAACCCCATTACACCTGTACCTGCTCCAACACTTGTAACTCCACCCGTTTGTGGGTCAAATTGAACTGCACCTAAACCTGCTTGTCTAGCTAGTTCTTGTTGAGCAGCTTGTGAAAATTGTGATTGTCTCTGAACTTCTGGAGCAAATTTACTTGTGTCTGTAGGAGTTTTTACTAAGTTCTGTAATCCACCTATATAACCTTTTTGTGCTGCTTCTAAAGCTGGTGATGTTCCCTGTTGTATTGCCATTATGTTACCTGACCCTCTAATTGTTTCATTTGATCATATAATATTTGAGCACCTTTATTGACGCTTCCGCCTCCAGCTGCTCTTACTGCATCTGCAGTCCAAACAAATTCATTATTTGATAACATCGCGGGGATGTCATCAGCTTTTTCTTTTACTCCAACCGGAGGAATAAATCCACCAGTTTCTCTTAAATCTAATTCTTCAACACCGACTGAATTTTCTCTAACAGGTAAGTTTCCCATGATGCCCGCTGCTTGAGCCGTCTCTCCACCTCCATATAATCTAGCTCTTCCGCCTTGAGCTGCTTCTTGTCGAGCTACTATCCAATCATCATATTCTAAGTCGCCGCCACTTGCTATATAATCTTCATATTCCTTGTGTAGTTCTAAGTCCTGAAAAGATTGTGGAATTAAATTTCCCATAAAGCTTTCCCTTTTTCTAGTTTGACCCCCCAATAATGGTTGCACTTGCTCCCTACCAGCAAGTTTGTTTGTAAAAATATTTAATAAATTATCTTTAAGATCTCCTTCTGGGACTATTCTATTAGGATCTGGGATCATTTGTTTTCTACCAGCAAGTTTGTTTGTAAAAATATTTAATAAAGTATCTTTAAGATCTCCTTCTGGGACTATTCTATTAGGATCTGGGAGTGCTACTCCTGTTTTCGTACCAAAAGCATACCCAATTCTTCCGCCCTGAGCGGCCATCTGTATACCTTGTGGACCTTGACTCATTAATTTTTCAACATCCATCCCTTGCGCTGTAAGAGTTTTTATTAATCCTTGTAATTCCATTTTTTCTTCATCTGATAAAGGTATATTTTCTCTAATCTTTTCAAGAAGTTCTAAAACACGGTTGTATTCTCCACCGGCCATCCGTTGATCACCTTCATAAGTAATATCCTGTGCACCAGCATCTAAACTTTTTATACCTAAAGGTTTTATTGGCTTAGGTGCCCATGGGTTAACAGGTTTAGTTGGATCGTCTGGTAATGGAGCTCCATTTCCACCTAATGCAAGACTAACTCTACCACCTTTATTATAGTCTTTATACTCAGGTGTGTTCAGTTCTACAAACTGTTGAATCTCTTCAGCAGTATACGGATTAGCTTCTGGATCTCTTCTAAAATCTATTGGTCCATACTGGTTTAAATAGCTACTTACATCTTGTCCACGTCTTCTCATATAATCTTTGTATTGTTTAAGAGCTGGATCCTCAGGTATATCATCAGGGAAATATTTTTCTTTTATCCAAGTACCTAACATTGCCATTGGTATTGTTTTCTTAGGGTCTGAAAAAATATCCCAGATTCCCCCTTTTTTATCTTTATCTCCTGATACTAATTCTTTGATTTTTTTTTCTGCCTTTTCTAGGTAATCACCGTCTTGTACTTTTTCTAAAACAGTGTCTTTTAAATTTGTTCCTCCTGTTTTTAGTGCTTCATAAGCATCTATACCAAAATCTTTTATACCACCTAATCCTTCATAGCTTCCTTCTATTCCTGGGATTTTAGATGTTAAAGGACTAGCCATTTTCCCAAACGCATAAGTACCTAAACCTTGTTTAAGTGCATCGCTCATACTTCCACGTTGGTCAAACCTACCAAGACCTCTCATTAAAGCAGCGGTCCCTTGTTGACCAGGTATCATAGCCACGAACGGCGCAGCTTTAACTGCTACGTCCGCTAGTTCATTAGGTATAAGATTACGAATTGCTTTTTTAGCAGCCGATCCGCTTTTTAATTCATTAGGAATTAAATCATCTTTTATTTTGCTTAATAGTCCCATTAATTTTTTAACACTTCCTTCCCATTTTCAACTTGTTCTTGAGGTTCCTCTTTAACTTCTTTTTCTTTATTTTTTAAATGTTCCTTCATTTTAATATATTGTCTTAAAGCATAATGATGAATAAAATTACCATCTATTTTGCCGGCATCAAAATCTAAATGACACCATAAATCTTCTCCCGCTTTTTTTATTGTTTGAAAGAATTGATAAAAAGACCCTTTAAAATAATCTGGGTCCCCTACTTTTGGATTAGTAAAATAAAAAGGTTGCTCAGTGTCGACAGTTTTACCATCTTCTGTTTTATTTGATAAAAATATTTTATCAAAAACAGAATTATTCTCTTCTAAAACTTTTCTATTAACTTTAAAAAAACCTGGAGATAGAGAATTAACTTTAATTAAATTGGGTTCACCTTCCATAGTTTCATAAGTATCTATATCAAATTCTATAGAGAGTTCTGGAACTTGCTGAAAAACAGGGGTTTTATATGAACCACTCATTACTCTTTTGTCTTCATATTTAATTATCATATCTTTAAGATTGGTAGGATTAAATACAATATCTGAGTCAAGAAAGACAAAATCTGTAATCTCCTTCTCTTCTAAAAGCTTATTAATAGCATTATTTAAATTAAATTGAAGATAATTACCTTTTTCCAAAAAAACATGGACTACTTCCACTTCTTCTTTGTTAAGTAGCTTAGTGCACTGTAGTAAAGAAGTGACGCATTTTCCCTCTAGTTTTAGTTGGTCTTGACAAATTGTGATGATGACTATTTTTCTCATTTTTCTCCTAGTTTATATTGATAGCATTATAATTAAATGTTCTCAATGGTTTATTTGAAGAAAGAATGTATGGTGGTTTCAGCATGTTCATTCTTTCATATTTAATATAATAAGCCCTATTAAATAAGGGCTTACCATAAAATTCTATACTAAAATTAATTTTTAGATTTTAATTTTTCGATCTCTTCTTGTTGCTCTTTCAGAGCTTGAACAAGAATTGGTAATAATTTACCATAAGCTGCTTCTAAAGCCTTTGGATTAGACTTATAAACAATATCTAAGTGATCTTCGATACCATGTTTGCTTTGAGCTTCGTCTAAATCTTGAGCTAAGAATCCCATATCATGTTTTCTACCACTTATTCCGTCTCTTCTATTCCAATCAAATTTAACTGGTTTAAGATCTTTAATAAATGCACTAGCATTTGATAAAGGTTCAATATTCTCTTTATCTCTAGCATCAGATAGAGCAGTAATAGATGTAACTTGACATCTTAAAGTTGCAATACTTGCGTTACCTAACGTAATTTCATTAGTAGCAGTAGTACTTGAAGCTGCTGCTTGATAACCTATTACAACTGTATTAGCAAGAACTGGTCTACTTAAACCAGTGTTTACGTCATAACCTATGTGAACGTTTTCTTTAGTATCAGTATCATTGCCTGTTGTTCCATAA
>Ga0098061_1000423_pt1 | contig 20060 bp, 11 predicted proteins | sample 22_taG_FD_92579 | JGI IMG/M metagenome (GOLD analysis project Ga0098061, IMG submission 92579) | Marine viral communities from the Subarctic Pacific Ocean - 22_ETSP_OMZ_AT15343 metaG | ecosystem: Environmental > Aquatic > Marine > Oceanic | place: Subarctic Pacific Ocean | collected 2015-01-20
AGCCATACTACCTAATAATCTTGCAGTTGTAGCAGCAGTAGCAAACTGTGTTCTAGCTCCACCTAATGTAATTCCTGCTTGTGTAAACTCTTGTATTCTTTCAAGTGAAACATCTTCACCTATTTCAGTTGTATATATAGCTCCTAGTTCTGAAGCATTTAATCTTTTTTGTAGTATTTCAGTATTTAGATTAGGGTCTATAGCTAAAGCGAGTATAGATGACTCATCTAATGTAACAGATTCCCCAAGTTCACTTGAATAATAATCATTATAAGCTGCCACAATATTTTGTTTCATACCTTCATCCATTCTGTCAAATATTCTACTTCTAACAGTTTGTACTCTATTAATATATTCACTAGGAGATACTTGATTACCTACCATAGTTGCATATATTTCTCTACTTTTTTGTTTAGCATATCCTCCAAGACCTTGACCTATTAAAGATGCTTTGACTTGTTCAAATCCTGCTACGTAATCACTTTCATTTATTCTTATAGCTCCTGTTTCTGTATTAACAATACCTGGAAATACAGTTTGATATTCAGGAATTTCTCTCATAGCAGCTGTTGCTGCAGTTTCTGAACCATCTCCTTCTATAAATCCTTTTATATAAGCATCTACTAACTTATCTGCATTACCTCCAGCAAATGATTTAAGCCAAGGTAAGCGTAGGTAAACTTGATTAGGACTAAGGTTTAATGGTTCTTCTTCTTCTACACTAGCTGTTGTTTCTGATGCAGGTGCTGTGTAGTTAGAACCTCCGACTAATGATTCTGATTCTCTTATAGCCCTTGCTTCATCTTGGAAGTATCCTGCACCTTCTAGGTCTGCAATAAATCTTTTACCAGCATCTGTTTCATTATCTACTTCTATAGGTGTAAGTTGGTCTCTTCTGTAATATGAAAGTATTGCCATTATGCTATCCTAAATCCTCCTTGAATATTACCGCCTAAACTTGTTGTTATATTATCAGCCATAGTATTCATAAAATATTCATTCCTTTTATTATAAGCAGAAGTTCTATAAATTTTTCTTGCATCCATTTGTGATAATCCTAATCCTTCTAAGAATCCTTCATCTCCTTCATCAGCTACTTCACCAAAAGTACTTTGCCAGAAAGTCTTATATGGACCTACTACTTGAGAATACTTAAGATTTTTTCCACCAAATCTTTCTCCAAATACTGGGTCGTTATCAAACATAGTTTGCATTCTAGTATCAAAAGCTGTTTTGTCATTTGCAAATAATTCAACAAGACTATTTTGTTCTTCCTTTGATAGAGCATTCCAACGGTTTAAACCTATCCAACTTAGAGCAGAACTTTTAGCATTAATACCCTGTGTAAAAGATGAAGTATCTTGTTTCCATGTAGTATTATTTAATTCACTTCTAGGACCTGAAAATATTGAATAGAAATCACTATCCTTTGAATAGTCATATCCTTCAATACCTAAAACAAAACCTAAATATTCGTCTAATAAAGTTGCTGTCACTTTACCTCTTGTGACTTGGTTCCATAGATTTTCATATAGTTCTGCATTCTCTCTTTCAAATGCTTCTGGACTTATACCTATACCTTCTAATGCAGTATCTAATTTATCTTTTGTTCCACCTATTAACTTCGCATACTTTTGATTTGTTACAGAATCACCGTTTAAGTTAAAAGATAATGGGTCATCTCCTCCTGTAAGTATTGTTGAGTTTATATAATCTAATTGACCTTGTGTATATCCTGTAGTTAATCCTGCTCTACTCAGCTGTTCTGAGGTTAGAGTAGTACCCAATGCTAGTGCTTTGAATAATAACGTAAGACCAACTGCTTGACCATTTACTTCATCAAATAACCATGGATAAGAAGTTTCTAATTCTCTAAAACCACTAAATACAAAACTTGAGAAACCATTTTTATTTATTCTTAATCCAGTAGTAGGGTCTATTCCAAAATTTGTTGGAGCCCAAGAACCGCCTACTGAGAATCCTGTCATAGTTAAACTAGGGTCTTCTATAACTTCTCCTGGAGGAGGTGTGTATGACATTGCAGGTCCTTTTCTATCATTACCTCCTAAATCTACACCCCAATTAGTTGTGTAATCATTAATAGCTAAACCATTAGCTTCATAAGAAATATAAGCAGGATAGCCTACTAATTCTGATATATCGTATGCAAAATATACTATTCCATTTTTTGTATATACATAATCTGCAACTAACTTATTACTATGTAACCAGTTAGCTTGTGGTTTCGCAGCTTCAGGTGCTGTTCTACTCCATCCATTAGAAGTCCATAAATGAACATCCTCAAAAGGAACTTGTTGAGTTGCTCCGTTTGGACCATATATAGTTACTAAATCATCTGGCATTATTTATCCTCTTCTCCCTTTAATGCACTACCTAAAGTATACATTACATAATTAGAATTTCCTATATTATGTGTTTCAACTGGTACCATTCCAATATTAGGAGTAACTCTTCTATACACATATGATTTTTGAGCCTCTAATACAGTATCAAGATTTGCTGTATGTTGAAAGTAAGTAATTTCTCCTTCATTATATGAATTTTCAGAGGCTTCTACTTCTTCAGGTCTATACTTTCTTGCTCTACTTTCTTTATTTGCCAGTATTGCTTGTTCAGTAGGAGATATATCAGCATACAAATCAAGTTTATTCATAACTCGTTCGAAGTAAGTTCTTTCATCTTTAACATCAGGAGGGAATATAAGTTCTACTACCTTATCTAAAGCTGGGTCGCCTACTGCACTAACTAATAAACCTAATTCCCATAAATCTGTCAAAGTTAAACCAAGGGAAAATATATTTTTTAATTTATAACCTAAAGCCTTAAATACCTGGTCATAAGTTACACCTTGTAAAAGTGACCCTTTAGTACCTTGTATAATTTTAAACTTATCTCTATTAAGTAAAGCCCTAGCTTCAGTTATTGCATCGTCTATTGTTCCAGCTTGTTCAGGTGTAATCTTTATTACATCAGGTGTTGCTTCTTCTACTTCTTCTATAAGTTTTTTAAACCTATACTCTTCCATACTTGTAACTGTTCCTTCTACTACATCATCTCCTAAATTTGTAGGTGTGTCTATAGCTTTTCCAGTATCAAAATATGGGTCATCAGCTTGACCTATAGTACTTCTATCTACTTCATCTCCTACATTTGTAGGTGTGTCTATAATTATTTCATCTATTTGATTTGCTGTAGCTTGAGAAGTTTTGAATTGTTCTACAGTTGTATCTTCTATATTAATTCTTTTACCAATCCCTAAATCATCATTAGGGTCTAGTAAAACAACTTCATACTGTGCATTAGTTGGTCCTGTAACAAATCCTTCTATACCTGCTTTTCTAAGTGCAGTAAAAGTAAGGTTTGTATCTCCAAAACCGTGGGATAGCAAAAGATTTCCTTTTTGTGCTAATTCTACTTCTTGTGCTAACACTTTTGTAAATACTTCTACCCCACCACCATAAGAACGCCTTCCTGTTTTATCATAAAAAAATTGAGGTGTTTTATTTTTAGTAGCTGCAACTAAATCATCAAAGCTAACACCTGTTTCTTGAAAAAATATATCCCAATCTATTTTTTCTATTTGGTCTCCTAATGGTGCAGCACCTCCAACACCAGATTTAGGAACAAATACATCTGCACCTCTAAATTCTCCTCGTTTAATATTTATTAATAAATTATCTGTATTAACTTGTACTTTGTAAAAATTATCAACAGCATCTCTAAAATTTCCAGGACCTCTTATTTGATTTAAAGTTTTATTACCTATTGGCTCTGTGTAAAAACCAGGGATATGATTAACACCACCCATTTTATGACTAAATTTTATTTCATTTGCAGGAACATTACCACCTGCGTGTTTAACATAAAACTCAACATTTCCTGTAGTATTTTTATTTAAGCTATCAAAAAAATTATCAGCTAATTGATTAGGAGTTAAATCATCTACTACATTTGTAGGTGTGTTTGGTTTAATAACTAATTCATCTATTGGATTTACTGTTTGTTTATTATTATAAAAGTCATCTATAGTTGAGTTTTCAAAATTAACTTTTTTACCTATTCCTATGTCATCATTAGGGTCTAACAATACTACTTCTACTTGTCTATTGACATAACCTACTGTTCCTTCGTAACCTGACTTTCTCAATGTGCTATATAATTTTGTATTATCAATACCTAATTCTTGTGCTAAAATTCTTAATTTATTATGAAATGATTGATAGGTATGTTGAGTTCCTTTAAATTGTGAATAATTAATTCCTAATTCTTTTTCTAATAAATTCCAATCTAATTTAGTTTTTAATTCATTATTAAAATCAAAACCTGGTACATCAATTAATAAATTGTTTTTATTTACTTCAAGCCTGTAATAATTTTCTGTTGGTCTTATACCACCACCTGAAGCCATATCACCTGAAGATAAACCACCTATAGGTTCTGTATAAAACCCAGGAACTTCTTGTACTAATTTAGGTCTAAAATAAATACTTTCAGCAGGTACATTTACTCTTGAAATTTGTCTTAAATATATTTCAACAACATCATCACTATCTTTTAAAGATTTATAAAAATTATCTTGAAGTAGTTGCCTATCTGTATAACTTAATTCAGAAACTGAAGTAGCTGTTGCAGGTATTTCTGGTGTATATATATTATCTAAATGTTTTTGCATACTCTCCATATGAAAGAAACTACGACTAATTCCTACATCTGCCAAACCTTCTCCTTTTACAAAATCTAAATCCAATATACCTCTATTTTTTGGGTTAGTTGCTTCTGGAAACGCAGGTGCAAAAACTCCATCTTTAATATCTTGAATAAATTTATCTGTTAATTCAGTACTTAAACCTTTTTCATTAATTAAAAAATCTTTTAAATCTGAATATTTTAATAATCTTTTTTCAGCAGGATTAGATGTTGGTCCTGCAACTAACTTTCCTTGACTTTCAAATTTAGAATATGCTTCATCAAACCATTCATTTAAAGTTCCTTTATTTTTAATATCTTCAGGTTCCACTATTCTTCCTTATCTTTGTTGTAAACATTTTCTGTAAAATCTAACTGTGCATCTATTGTATCGTTAATATTATTTCTAATATTTCTTCCTAAACTTTTGAATGCATTTCCAAATCTTACATGTATAGGATAAGGTTTTGCCCAATTTACAGATATTTCTGGTTGAATATTTTTATCAAAACTTTCTCTTTCAAAAGGATTATTAACACCGTATAATTTCTGTAATACTTTTGCCCATACTTCTTTAGTTGCTTCAGGTGTTATTACTTCTGTTCCTACAAATCTAAATTCATCTCCTTGTAAATCTGTATTACCTTCATCTTCCTCATAATTGCTACCAGCATAATTAGGAGTAACAGGTTCTTCTATTTCTACAGGAGGTTGTGCTAAATAATTATCTACATCTTTAATTATATTATTTAAAAAAGCTATAGCATCCTCATCATCATCTTCATACATTCTTTCTGTAGTCCACTTATATAGTTTTTTTAATACATTCTTAAAAGATTTATCTTCTTGTTCTTTTTCTTTTTGGTCATAGACCATTTTAAACAATTCAGCTTGTTGATTTAAATCCAATCCTTGTATGAATGTAATAGCATAATCTTTAGCATCACCTTCTACTTTAAGTAAATCCCCTCTTCCTTCTTGTTCTTCACTAAGTATTCCTTTAGCTAATGCTCTCTTATGTTCTGAATCTCTTGGTAGTATAGATACTCCTTCATCACCGATTCTTGCCATATATTGAAATATCTGTGGTGCAGCAGTATCTACATTAATTTGAAATACACCTATTGAAGGAGACTCTTTATCTACAACATCTTGTGTAAATGGAATATTAGTTTCTAAAGATTTAGATTCATATCCCAACAAAGGAACAGCATATCTTAAAAATTCTTTATCAGTAAAACCCTCCGTTTTTAAGGCTTCAATAACCTCCTCGACAGTATATTCCATTTTAATTTCCTGGTTGATTAGCGATATTGGCAAGGCTACCCATAAGGCTAGCAAAAGATTTCCTATACTGAGCATCAGCTTGACTTCCTGTAATTATATCTCCATACGTATTTCGCATAAACTCATCAAAGCTAGTAGACATTGCTTCTCCTACATCCATTTCAGATTCTCTATCTGTCATAGCAAAGTCTCCTACCCTTCCACTACCTGCAAGGTTTCTTCTTCTTCTTGCATCTGATAGGTCTGCTTCCATATTCCTTTGTCTGATATCAAAATTTTGTTTTTGTAATGAGTAACTCTCTTTTGACCATGAATCAAAGAAAGCCTGTAACTCTGCATCTGAAGCTGGTCTACCCAGTCCTTCTGTTATAGCATCACTAATGTAACTTTTTGCATTAGTAAAATTAGGTTGAGTAAATTGAAATAGATTTTGATATGAATTATCTCCACCATAGTTAGATTCAAAAGCACCAGTTCCATATCCATAATCTGCTAATGAGTCTTTAAAAAATTCTTTTAAAAATACATTCATATTTGCTGCTGTACTACCTGGTGCAAGTAAGATACTGTATAAATCTTGTGAACTAATACCATCACCATTTAAATTTAATCTAGACATAGCAGATGTAATTGCTTCTATTGTTCCTCCTGGATTATTATCAAGTACTCCATAAACAAAAGTAAATGGTTGTAAGAATCCAGCTTCTACTAATAAAAGCTGTGTATCCATTATGTCTTCAGGAGATGCATTAGCAAATAATGAAGTGGCTAACCCATCTTGATATAGTGGCATTGTTCCTTTAGTGGATTTCTCACTATATACATCTAAATCTAATTCACCTATACCGTAGTATGTTTCATTAGAAAGTCCCATCATTGAACTTATAGTCCGCACTTCTTCTTCTGACTTACCTTGAAATGTTGTATCCGTTTCCATAGGGTCCATTGCCCAAGATGAATCTATAAAATCCTCTACGTAATTTACACCTAATTCATTATTTATAATTGCATCTATTCCATCTAAATATTCTTGAGTTGTTATTTTGTTATTATCTAATTTTTCTTTTAATTCTTCTGCTGAATCATAATCTATATTTCTTGCTGCAGTTTCTTTATATAAGTTATCTCGTGCATCTTTACTTACGAATGCTTTATAAGCTAAATCTGCTTGGTCAGAATATCCAGAAGATATAGCAGAACCAACAATATCAGGACTTAAATGAGAAAGCTCTTCTGGTAAAAGTTCTTTCTCATGTAAATCTATTAATACATCTGTGCTTTGTTTAATTATTTCAGCAGCTTCTGTTGCTACAGGTATATCGCTTCCTAATGATTCATAAGTAAAATTAATAGTATCTTTTAAATTCTGTGGCATTTCATCCCAAGGAATACCTAGAACAGCTTCAGCATACAAATGGTATTCTGCCAAACTAATAGGTGGAGCTTCTAATTCAGTAGTATCTACTTGTCCACTACTTCTTTGAGAAAACCAATCTATTACACCTCTTCCAAATTCTCGTACAAACTGTTCATCACCTAAGAAAAAGATACTTAAGAAATCATTAAATAACTCTTTATCAAACTCGTGTTCTCTACCCTTAGGCATTCTCCACTCTAATCCACCCCAACCAACTTCTGGACGAGGTTCTTCTACACCAAGAATTGCATCTAATATTCTTTGTTCTTCTTCTGTATACTGACTATTTTCACCATTTGCCATTAGATATCTACTCCATAGTAATTCATTTCTTCTTCTACCTCTACTCTAAACACATCAAAGTACATAAAGTAAAAGTCAGGATATTCTAACATAAGTTTATTAGCTACTCCTCTTAAGTAACTTCTATACTCTGAGGCTTCTGCTCTACTTAATGTAGCATTTAATCCATGTTCTGATTTTATTACATTTAAAACTCTTTGTCTTACAGTTAGATATTTAATAATTCCTTTCATAGCTGGCATTTCATTTAATTTTTTAGTGCTTCCATCAGGCATTGTAACTAAAGAATCTCCATCTCTTTGTACCATTTCAGTTAATTGGTTTATCTTTGCTTCAGTTGTCAATGATTGTGGAGCAGTTGAGGTTTCTCCATAACCAGGGAATTGTTGCTGTAGTTGCAATCTAATTAAATATAGTTGTTCAACTCTTTTAGCATATGGAAGGCTTGCATACATTGGTCCATCCATTATTACTCTTCTAGCATGTTCATAAGCTAAACTACCTTGAGCTTGTCTTACAGATTGTTCATATTGTTCTGGAGTTAAATCTACTCTATCTCCATCAGAAAATGCTTGATTCCATGCTTGCCAATTAAATTCATCTAATGGGCTATCTGGATACATGTAGTAAGCAACATCAGGATATTTTTTAAATAACTCTTCATTCTCTTGTTTAAAGTATCCGCCTTCATCTGTAAATGAAACCTTCCTAACTTGTTTAGATTTAGAAGTCAATAAAGATGTAGGTTCAAAACCAAATACTTTAATAAATTCTGCAATAGCTATAACTCTATCACCATTTGCTTTAGCTAACATTCTGTAATAAGCATCTGATAATAATGTTTGTGCAAAATATTTACCTTCTGGGTCTCCTTCTACTGTTCTTGGGTCTAGATAAGCTCTACCTCCTGGTCCTATTTCATAATCGTATTGAAGTACAGCACCAGTAGGAGCAATAAATTGTACAAATGCTCTATGTAATAAACTTTGTGTAGCTAACTTCTTAGCTTTTTCTAATGATGCAACCTGTTGTTCAGGTGTAGAATCATCATAAGTACCAGTCATAAACATAGCTCTTTGTATCTCTTTTACTTGATTGGCGTATGCTCTTTGAAACTCAGCATCCATTGAATCGCCTGCTACTACAGCTTTCTTAAGCCAACTAGGCATAGCTTGTTTAGCGTAAAACATAGGATTCAACATTGAAGATGTTCCCTCATTCGGTCTACCGTAAGGAAAGAATGCTTTATCTATTTCTTTATTAGAAGGTAATATTGCAGCAGCAGGTATCTGAGCTAAAGGTCCTAGACCTGGTATTATATCTCCTGCTACCATATTCAAACCACTAGCATATCCTCTAAGTTTTGTATTTATATTTGGTATTTCAGTTGTCTCTTTACCTGTAATAGGATTTGTACCTAATCCATCTGGGTCAGGATTATTTAAACTCTTATCAAGATTAAATATATTCTCAAACATATTCATGTTATACATCTCTTCACCTGATTGAGGGTCAGTAGTAAAGAAACCTTCATCTTCATATTCACCAAATAAACTTGGCTTACGCATTGCTTCTACTGTTCTTTGTGCTTTCCTACCAAATAACATTTTTTGACCTCTAAGAAGTTTTGTCCATGTACCAGCAATTTCAAGATATACTTCTGCGAAAGGCATTGCTAATCTAACCATATCTGTAATAACATGTCTTTTATTTAAATCGTAAAGTAAAGATTTTGTTTCTGTTAAAGCATATGCTTTAGCTAACTCATCAACTTGTCTTAAATCATCTAAACCTAATAATTTTTTAGCATCAGCTGTACCCATATTTTCTAAACTCTTTAGATATTTTCTAGCTCTACTACCAGGTACAGAACGACCCATCATTTTTTTAGCTTGACCAAATACTTGACTTCTTGCAGCATCATCTAAGTTTGCATAAATGTTTTCCATGAAGTTCCAATAGAATTGTCTAAACGCTGGAGAACGTGATAATTCATTTGTTGGAACACCCATTAATCCTGAGAATAATGTTTCTAACAACTCATCGTATTTACCTGCAAGCTCACCTGTCATATCAGTTCTTGATGCCTTAAAGTGATGTGAATCACTCCATACACCATTCTTCCTTCTTCTAAGCCATTCAGTATATTTTTTATGCTGTGACTCTGACATTTCTCTATTAAATTTTAATCTAGTAGATTCTCCAGCTGCATCTGCTATATCAACAAATTGGTTATCTGCTTTTGCAATATGACTAATTAACTCTTCATCTCCAGCTTGTATAATTGTATACTCAATAATATTATTTTCATTTGACACAGAAGGTTTAATAGAGTTTTCATCCCAAACATTTACCTTCCTTCCATCAGGTAATACTTCAACTGCTCTATATTTACCACCTGTTTTATCATGTATTCTTGCAACTATTGAATCTATATAAGAATCTGAATGTTGCTTACTATTACTTATTAAAGATTTATTATATTTACCTACTTCATCTGAATTTGATACGAATGCTTTTCTCCATTCACTAAGTTCCCCATCCCAAAAAGATTGTTTTATTTCATCTAATTTTCTATTAAATTGTTCTTTACCACCAATAGGATTAAATTCTATTTGAGCTATTCGTGTAGCTAATGGGTCATCTGCTAATTGCAACAACTCTTTAGTACCAGCTCCATAAAATCTTGGGTTATCTTTTTTAACTTGTGTAAATCCTCTAGCTCTCTTAGGGTCAAAACCTATAGTCATTCCTCTATGAGATTGAGTTAATGCTTGTTGATGTTGTAAAGATAGTTCTAATGTTTCATCAAATATATCTGTACCACCTCTACCTAAATTTAAAGTATCAGCTAGATAATCATCTCTAAGTTTTTCTCTTTGTCCTTTTAAGAGCTTAGCATTTCTAGATGGTTTTCTACCTAGTACCCATGAAAATGCAGAGAATGGATGAGCAAATACATTATCTAAATCAGCTGCCCACATACGCAATTGTTCTTCACCCACAACTCTTAAAACCCATGCAGGTCTCAAAAGAATAGATGGTTTCCATATCCTTTGCATATAACCATCTCCAATCATTGTTAACATTCCTTCAGTAAGATTTACTATCTCTTCCTCATCTGCTGTTTTCTTAACATTAAGTCTTGCTTTTTTAACAAATAGTTTTACAGATTCCATAGCAGTTTTATCATCTTTAAGAGCTAGCTCAGCTAGATTAGTTACTGGTTTAGCTAACAATCTTTCATAATCTTCAGCAGTTATATTTCTAGCTCTACCAGACAATCTCAACATTAAATCTCTCATAGGTCTAAATACTCTAAGGAATAATCTTGCATCAGGCATTGGAATAAACCCTTGGTCAAAATATTCAGAAAGCAAATGTGCTGTTGCTTTAGGTACTTTATTTACTTGAACTCTTTTATTTAAATCTGCGTTATTAGCTATATCATCTGCTATATCTTCAACTACTGTTCTAAGCTCATCAGCTGTGTAAAGTGTTTCATCACCAGGTTTAATTCTTTCTATAGCATTATCAATAGCACCTTTAACATTACCTAAAGTTATATTTGGTTTAAATTGTTTCTGAACAAAGAAGATATCTTCCATAGCTGTTTTTAATAATGCTTCGTCTGCACTTGTAAAATCACTAGGTCCAGATATATTCATAGTCTTAACATTATTAAACTCACTAAATCTTTGTATTTCTTCTGCTTGTTTTTTTGTTAACCCTTTAGATAAATCAACTACAGCATAAGGTTTGTGTCCTTGATAAACACCAGGCTTTAAACTTTTAATTCCTTCTTCAATAACATGAGTACCTTTTTCTAAATAGTTTGCAACTTGTTTCATACCTTGACCGCCTTTATTAGCACCCATAAATATAATTGTCATGTCAGCATTATCTAAGTTATATCTAGAAACTCTACTTATTTCTTGTTTATCAAGTTTCATTGTTGCAAAATCTTGGTCCCAAAAATCTTGGTCGTATATTTTTTTCTTATCTAGTTCTGATAAACCTTTAAATTCTGGGACAACATCGGCTACATCATTATGTAAATCATTAATACGTTTATCCATTCTTGTTCTATCTTGAATAGATTTTTGTAAATCATCTTTAAATGGTTTAACAGCTTCATCTAATTGATTAGCTATAGCTTCTTTAGCTTCTTTAGTTGTAGACTCTGGAAATTCTTTTTTATATTTAGATACATTTTCAACATTAGGTTTAAACTGTTTAGCTATTTCATCTATCTGAACTCTTAAAGATTCTATCTTATCAGTTATATTTCTTGTAGAAGTTTCTAAACCATCAAGCTCCATAATATTTTTATTTGTTTTTTGCCTAACCCTTCTAGGAAGTTTAGCTACTTCAGTACCAACTCTTTCTAACGCTTCTTGTCTAGCAACAGATAGGTTCTTTAATTGATTAGCTTTATCTGTATCTGATAAATCTGATAGACCAAGCTCTTTCATTCTTTGTGATACATCAGTACCAGATTTTCCTCTATATCCATAAGGGACTCTACCACCTGTTTTTAATCCTATTTCTTCTGCTATGTTTAATCCTGCTTGTTCTACACCGTCATAAAATCCACCAGTTACATATTCAACTAATGCTCTATCTTCTGGAGAAGTTGCATTACTAGCTATTTCTTTTATGTCATTAAGTATTCCATCTAACTCATCTGTATCTACTTTGCTAGATTTTTTATATTTAGATAATACTCTTGATATAAGACCTAATGCTTCATCATCAGTTAATTGTTCTGAGAAAAACGTATCAAATGGTAAATCTTCTATTTTACTTCCTGGAAAATATTCAAGCTCTCCTAATGCGTTTGTAAAATACATACGAGTTTCATCAATACTAGCCATCCATTTTTTAACTCCTTTAACTAACTCAGGAGGTAATCCTATATTTTCAAATTTTTGAGCTATGTGTTTTTGTACATCATTCCAAACATCTAAAATATCATTCATATTTCTTACAGCTTGAGCCTTACTTACATTATCTAATCCTTTTTGTGTAAGAGCTAAATCAGCTAGTTTATCTAAGGCAGGTTCTGCTATAGCATCATCTACTCTTGCAAATCTCATCCATTCTTGTAAATCAAAGAATGACTGATTGAAATCATTAACATAAAGTTTTGGTGCTGGAAAGGTATCAAACATTCTACCTACAGCAGTATTATTCAAATTATGTCTAATTGCTCCAGATAGACCTACAGCTTCTCCTAGCTCCCCACCTACTACACTTCCTAATTTAGAAGATACTTTTCCTCTAAATAACAAAGAGGTTGGATTTAATTTCTTAGTAACTTCTCCACCTTCAATAGCAGCAACTAATATATCTTCTACTTCTTTAGTTGTTTTTGCATTCTTTAAATTTCTATGTAATACAGCATCAGCTCCATCACTACCTCTATTACCCATTAATCTTTTAATAGTTCCATAATCCTGTGCATTTACTAATTGATTTACTATCTTTCTACCTCCAGCAGTTCTTGTTACATACTCAATAGCAGAAGGAACATGTAATGTTTTTCTAACAGATTTGTCTATAATTCCAGCACCTTTCAAAACATCACCTTTTGATAATGACCTAGTAACTTTTCCAGCTTTAGATAAATATCCACCAACTAATATTGTTGGGTCAGCAAGAAGTGTGAATGCTCCATCAACAATACCTGTTGCTACATTGTAAGACCTAGTTCCTGGTTCAAATACATTAGCAAACATAGGAGCTGCAGGAGTTAGCTTTACTGTTCCATGTTTAGATTTAATAGTAAGACTTTCATCTCTTGCTTGTTCAGAGTTAGTTATATCTTCTCCATAATAAGATTGAACTATTTTCTTTACTTCTTCTGGGTCAGCACCTCTACCAACCATTTCTTTATAAATTTCTGTATTCTCTGCTAATGTTGAATTTCCAAAAAATCCTTCACCTAGGTTTACCTTTTCACCAGCTAAAGATTTTTTAATTGCTTCTCTACCTATAGAAGGACCTAGATGTTGTCTAGTCTTTTGCCATTCTGCTTGTGCTTTTTTATCAAATAGTAATGCAGTTGCTGCTGTTACTAATCCTTGACCATCTTTATGTTTTCTATCATTTAAATATTTTTGTGTAGATAACATAGGTTTCTTAACTAATTCATCTTGAAAAGAATCGAATGCAACAAAAGCTGTTCTAATAGTTCCCTTCATAGCACCTTTTGTTCTATCCCACCAAGTCTTTTCAACATCTAACCATCTCTCTACTAATGGAGCTAATTCTGGAGAATCAGCAGTTAATCCTATTAATGCAGAACCAAGTAATACATCTCTTGGTAAATAAAAATTTTCTGTTATTAAACCTTTTAAGTTTGCTGATATATTTGGATTAGCTTCTAAAGCATCAGTAAGTTGTTTAGCTTGTACAAATCTTTCTTGTTGAGCTTGTTCTTCTAAATCTTCAGACCAGGGAGGTTGCCACCACCATCTTATTTCTGCCATAAGACCCCCTATCTATTATGTCTCATTAAAGCTGCTATCTCTTTACTTGGTAATACCCTATACATACCCATCAAAAGCATATCAGGGTCCATCCCTGTCATCATAGATTCTTGATGAAGAGTGTCTTGTGACTCAAAAGGTCTATCTGTAGGTCTTGTAGCATCTTGTATTGCTCCTGGATTAGGTCCTATAATTTCTGGTTGAACTTCTGTTTCTACAATATTTGGGTCTTCACTAGCCATCATTGCAGAATTTTCTAAAGTTTCTAACTCTTTAGCTTGACCTTTAAAATCTTCAGCTTTATATTTTCCTTTAATTCCTCTACCCATAATATTCTTCTCCTCCTTCTGGAATAATCGTCAAATCTAACCTACCTACACCAGGTATGTAAGCTATTGTTATATGATTAATGATTATCTCCTCAACATAATTATCTACTACAGGCGGAACATAGTCAGGAAAGTTTCTTGCTACTATTTCAGCAAACTCAAACTCTGAGCCTTCCATTATGCACCACCGAGTAATGCTGATAAATTAGGTGGACCACCTTGTTGTGCTGCTTGTGCTTGTTGAGCTTGTTGCAACATTGCTTGCTCTTCAGGAGAAGGTTCTTCACCTACTGCTGAAAAGAATTTTTCTAATATATTTCCAATACCTTTTGGATTGTTATATATTTCTACAACAGCCATCATTGCTTTAGTATCACCCTGTTGTGATTGTTGCAATAACATTTGAAAAAGAATTTCTTCTGTTTTCTGTTTAGTTATTCTTTCATTGATTTGAACAATATTTTCTAGTCCATCCATTTCGTGTTGCATTGTTTCTTTATCAATGATTCCTGCTTGAAGCAATTGCAACCCTGTAATTATTTTGTTTGGTGCATCAAAAGAAGCCATAGCACCATATTTTCTTTTAGTCATATAGTTACTATCAATATCTCTATCTGGAGTATAAAACTCTGCAAAGGAAGCTCCTTTGTATGTACCACTCATAGGTTTACGTTTATCACCTAATAAAATTTCATCCAGCTCAAGACGCTTTGCATCTACATCCTGTAACGCATATTCTAAAATAGTATGATATTCCGATACCATCTGACCTACGCCAGATTCTAGTTCTTCTAAACCTCTACCTGTTACAAATGAATTAGGAGATATTGCGTCATCCTGAACTGGATAACCTGCTACTACTCTCAATTGTCTTTCGAGTCTTCCTACAGATTCAAATAACTGATACGGTAAATTAGTTACTGGTTTAACAACCTGAGAACCAGGAGCTAAATAGTTTATGGAATGTCTTCCTTTTCTATATTTTCCTGACTCTATTTCTCCGACAATATTTGTTTCTGTAAAAACTGCATCTTCCATAGCTATAACTGACAAAATATTAATCTTTGCCATAGCTGCCATTAAACCTATAACTTGGTCAAACTGACCTTGTAACTTATCGAAACTAAATCTTTTAGCTACAACAAATGCTGGTCCTGATTTAAGGACATTAGGTATAAAATCTACAATTTTCTTTGAAGCAGGATGTACTACATATGTTCCTTCAGGATTCATATACTCTACAATTACATCTCCATCATCACTTGAATTAGACCAGGTACCTTGTTTGTTATTTAATCCATATAAAGCAGCAGGTTCATTTTCTCTTTGATTGCTATCTTTAGAAGCGTTGTACCAAGTTTTTATTTCAGGATACATTTTAAATAAGTCTTTAAGAGGGATTATTTGTACAATAGCAAGTTCTGTTGGTTCTTGCATATTACCAAGATAACCAGGGTAACAGTCATAAGGATTTCTTAATTCTGCACATGGATATATATTTCCATTTTTATCTTTCTTTGAAGTAATTACCCAAACACAAAATCCATATCCTGGAAGCCATCTAGCTACTTGAGGAAGTTGTAATTCAAGTTTTTGCATATGGTCATATGAAGTAATAATTCTTTCTATTTTTTCTTTCTTTGCTTTATTACGACTACTATCTCTTGCATTAGTTATCTGGACATCTAATTTAGGTGTCTTTCCAATCTTCTGGGCTAGTCTATCTAATGCAGATAACATTAAATTAGGTGCAGGTAAGGTACCACTTTCTACTTGTTTAGTTCCTAGTAATTCTGCTATGCCATCTTCACCACCATTTAATATACTTTTAAACCTATATCTATCAGGCAATGCATCTTTATGCATATTCCTTAAATGTACTGCTCTATCTAATACTTGTTCAGGTGTCACTTTTTTAACTCCAAGGTAACTCGTTCCAATCTATACTATCATACTTATCGTAACTTGGAGAGTAATCATAGGACATATCCCCATAAGTTAATCTTGTAAGTGTCCTAACAGTCTTCATTGGAAACCAAGAAGCCATAACAACATCTGATGCTATAGCCCTACTATTACTTTGTCCTTTAGAAGCAAAATATGTCAGTTGCTTTGTGTATAATATTGATTTAGATATTCCCTCGTCATCTCCAAATGGTAATGTAATAATCCCCTCTTGGAACATAGGTGCTAATGAAGTTACACCAAACTTTTCGTCCCACTTGTTTTTATGTGTTTCATGTCCTTCTAGCTTTATACCTTGTGTTGCTGCAAACTTTTTAATCCTATCATCTTGCCTAATTGCTTTCTGGAATCCATTCTCTTCTATAACCCAATGATAACAATTGTATTTATCATACCATTTCTTAATAAGCTCTAATGCTTCATCTAGACCACCACCTTGGTGGTTTTCTAAATCAACCATTGTTAATCTAGGTTTACTATCTTCAGTCTCTACTGCCCATAGAAATCCTGCTTGATATCCTGTTGCAGCAGGGTCTAAACCAGCAACTAGATAACTTCCGTTAGGTATATACCCTAGAGGTATAGAAGGGTCATAACATTTTTCTATAACTTCTGGATTGAATATATTAAGTCCTTCTGCCATAGCTTTATTTAAATAAACCATTTCAAAGTTCTTTAAACCACCTGTAGTAAGTGCATCGTTCTTTCTATTCATCAACCATTTAAAAGTTCTAAAGCTACCCCACAACATACAGTCAACATGTTTCTCTTCATCAAACTCTGGTAAAGTACACATGCTATCGTGTGCTTCTTCAACTATTGTTTCCCATGCATTATTATTTAAAAGAGATGCATATAAATCTTCAGGGTGTTGTCTAGAGCCAATAAGAACCATAGCTGTATGTTCTTCTTTTCTTGAACCTAATGTTGTAGTCCACCATTGTTTAGTGTTTTCTCTTGACTTAGGTTGCATAGTAGAGCTATGGTCCTCAATGTCATCTGCAATAATAATGTCACAATCTCTTGATAGAATTTTACCACCCCTTCCTATACCTATCATTGTTGGAGACTTAATACCAGGTATAGTTCTAGTAGCTATAGTAAATTGATTTTGTGACCAAGATTTACCTGTTCTGTTTGCTGGTTTAAAATTACCACCTGGTCCACAGTAGGCTTCTTTTAATTTTTCATTAGCATCTAAAGTATCCATTATTGATGACACAGAGTTTTTAGCTATGTCCTCATTACCACCTACCCACATAATTCTGATATTAGGATTTGTACATATAAGCCAAACTACAAAGTGTATAAGTAGTTCAGTCTTTCCATGCCTAGGTGGAGATAGAATCATTTGTTGTCCACCTGTCTCTATAGCTTTAATAATTGAATCTATCCATGCTTTATGGAAATCTGCTGTTTCAAATAGCTCACCTTTTTCTGTTTGAAAATACATATCTCTAAAGGCTTGAAAATCTTTTTCAGCTTGTTCAGTTGCTTCTGACTTCTTCCAACTCTTTGTTGCAGCTGCTTGTTCTATATCTTCTTGATAAGCACCTAATAATCTAGAAATGTGTGCTGGGGTACAACCTAGTAATTCAGCTATATCATTACGCTTCATAGTTCCATTAATTAAATCTAGTGCATAACCTTCTTCAACAAACTTATCATATAAGGCACCCCTTCTAGTAGTAGCTACTTTTGATTTATTTATTTTTTTCTCTTCAGGTTTATATTCACGATTCAGTTTAGAACTTCTATGAACTCTTTTTTGCTCTCTCCATTTACAAGTATCTGAACAATATTTTCTTTTACCTTTAGGTAATGACTCGTCACATTCAGGAGATACACAAACTAAATTAGGCATTCACTCTTCTTCCTGATTTATTAATGCTGATGTTTCATTATGTTGATTTACAAATTCATCTATTAATACACCTAGCTTTTGTATATTCACTCGATTAATTTTAATGCCTAACTGCTGTACTTCTTGTCCACCACAAGCATTGGCTACTCGTATAGCCCACTTCTTTAGTTCTTTTGGTTCACTAAATATATTAGGTTTATCCATTTCCTACCTCTTGGTTTTTCTATTAGAGCTGTATCTTTTTTTTGCTCCTTTTTTATTTACTGGCATCTCTCCTCCTAATCCTTCTATTATATTTAATACATCCTAGATTAATACATTTTTTAAATGTTCTTCTTATTTCTAGTTTTTCATTACAGCTTCTACAAACTGCAATAATTTTACTCATCTAAAAGATTCTAGTTGATTTTATTTAATATATCTTCTAGTAGATTATGACTTACCGTATGTGAGCGTACTAGCCCTGTTTTGAGCAACTCGTCCCTCTCGAGCTTAATCGTACGTGAAAAAAAATTTTTTATTTCTAATATCTGTTTCATTAGGTAGGGGTTCAGTTCAGAAGGATTCCAGTAAAGAAGCTCGGTGGTGGGATAAATCCAGTAGAAGAAGTAATCTGGGAAAGTCTGCATAGCCTCCCCTATCTCTAGTTTGTCCCCCTCCCTATATAGTTCTAAGGAAACTAGGTTGGTTTCTTTAATATCTTTATCTGTTTTTATTTTAAGATACTTGGATTCTAATTCATTAGATACTATGAAGAAATCAGCACCCTTCTGCTTCTCTTCCTCGCCTGCTGGTCTTACTACATAGACAGTCTTACCATCTGAATCAACGATATCTTCATACCATCTCTTTAAAAGCAACCTTCCTAATTCTTGCATATACTTATCTTACTGGTATAGTGATTATACAAATAACTTTTAATAAGGTATTTACAGGTGAAGGAGCTATCGGACGGCTAAAAGCTAGCTACTTATCAGAGATAAGGACTGGGATTACCACAAGGCTAGTACCCAAGGATTACAATTTATTAAAATTTCAAAAAAAAATTACACGCATATGTCCGCTAACGTACGAAAGGACTTAACACATAAACACTACACATTAAAAAAGAAATTTTATAATGTTGTGTTTACTCTCCTTTACTGTTAAAGTAGGACATAGTGAACGGTGGTGTAGTTAATAGCTATACCTTCCTTGTCGTGTAAAATACCTGCTACACCACAGTTCCTAATCAGACAAATTACCACATAATCTTTTAGGACTTACGTACTATATATAGGGGGTAGCTAGGTTAAATCCCCCTTCACATACACACGCATACGCATAATGCGTGAGCGTATAAAGGAAATCTAAATCTAAAGTTTACATCTACATTCATGCTCGTATACGTACGAATGTAGGCGTATGTCCCACGATTCATTTAAAAATAGTTCCTATGGGTTGAAACGATTCTCACACGTACACGTAGGCGAGTACACATAGGGAAACATAAAAAAAATATCAGTAAAAAGATTTACTTCACATAGGGGAATTACAAGCATGGTCGAGTCGTGTTCTTTTGGTGCTTGACAAGATTTGAAACTTCGATTAGATTTGAAATTAAGAAATTCAGATAAGCTGAATTGTTACACGAAAGAAGGCAAAAAATGGGAAACCAACTAGCCGATAATATCTTCCATACGTATAGGAAGGTA